>Ga0163144_10001039_pt1 | contig 65813 bp, 46 predicted proteins | sample OliLak19BULKMAT1_FD_123175 | JGI IMG/M metagenome (GOLD analysis project Ga0163144, IMG submission 123175) | Freshwater microbial mat bacterial communities from Lake Vanda, McMurdo Dry Valleys, Antarctica - Oligotrophic Lake LV.19.BULKMAT1 | ecosystem: Environmental > Aquatic > Freshwater >...
AATCCCTTGGGAGCCCTCCTCACGGAGGATGACCCGTGGCAGGCCGCCTGAAGTCGCAACGGCGTAGATGGCCTTCTCCAACTGTGGCGAGAACACAACCTCGCGGTCCGACGCCCAACCCAGCTGGAAATTTGATCCCTGAGAAAGATCGCACATGGTCTCTGGCTTGCCCGAAGGTCGCCCATTGTCGAGCGCGACCTTCTTGAGGCTGAACTTGGTGTCGGCGCGGTCCTTGGCGCTGGTGAATGCCACCCAGCGCCCGTCTGGTGACAGCGCGGCGGTTCTGGCCCCTTCGGTGCCTTCGATGACGAGTGTCTCGTCGCGGTCGAGGCGACGCACCACCAGCACGCCTCCGGGTTTGGTGCTGTCGGGCTCGAGTTCGGGCCACGCGAGATAGACCAAGAATCTCGCGTCCGGAGAGATGCCCACCAGCATTCGAAAGGGCGGCGTGCTTTGGACCGTCGTGGAGACATGGAACGTCTGCGGAGGCGCAACCGTCGCTGGGCGCGAAAACCGGCTCGCCAACAGCCAACCGGTCCCGCCGGCCAGCAGCGCGAGACCGCACGCCGCGCCGATTGCGAGGATTCGCGTTCGCTTGGGAAAGGGAGTTGATGCGGCGGCTGAGGACCACTCCTGCCCGCTGATCGCGCGATCGAGTTCCAGCCGCGCATCGGCGATGTCGTGCAGGCGGTTCTTGCGGTCTTTTGCGAGGCATTTGGTGAGCAACTCGCGAACACGCTGCGGTGTGCTGGGGGGGAGCAGCGGCCAGTTGGGCTCGCGGTGCAGGATGGCTCCGAGGGAGTCGGTCACAGTTTCGCCCGGGAAAGGCCCCGCCCCGGTTAGCATTTCGTAGAAGACACAGCCGAATGAGAAGATGTCCGATCGCTTATCGACGGGCTTGCCGCGGGCCTGCTCTGGGCTCATGTATCCGGCCGTTCCCATGATGACGCCGGGGATGGTGGGTGAGTGCCGCACTGGAGAAGTAAGCGTCGGCGAGTCCGCCATGGCCGCGGCGTTGGTCGAGGACGGGGAGCCGTCGGCGGTTCGTGCCAGGCCAAAGTCGAGGACCTTGACCACGCCATCGGGCGTGACCATCACATTTCCGGGCTTCAGGTCGCGGTGGATGATGCCCTTCTCGTGCGCGGCTTCGAGGGCATCGGCGATCTGTTTGGCAAGCGTCAACGCTTCTTCGACGTGGATCGGGCCGCGTTCGAGCCGATCCGCGAGCGTTTCGCCCTCGATGTACTCCAGGACCAGATACTGGTGCCCATCTGCTTGTTCGAGCCCGTGGATTCCGCCGACACTCGAGTGATTGAGCGAGGCGAGAACTTTGGCCTCGCGCTGGAAGCGGGCGAGGCGATCGGGGTCGGCGGCGAGATCCGCGGGTAGGGCCTTGATGGCGACCTGCCGGTCGAGGCGTGCATCGGTGGCGAGGTAGACCACGCCCATGCCGCCGCGGCCGAGTTCACGCTGAATCTGGTATGGACCGATGGCAGAGGGGTGCATGAGCGGGGAGTGTACGGGTCCAAAGGGTCGCCGTGCCGTCCGAGGCCCTTCGCAGCCCAGCAAACGCCGGAGGTTCTCACGACCCCCTTGGGGCTGGACTCATACCTGATCGCTGACGACCGCGCCCGTGGGAGTGATTCGGCGGCCGGACTGCGGCCAAGCGGGGTGTCCGCTTCTTCGCGTCGCGTCTGGGTGTCGAGTTGTCAAACCGCAGCGCCAGGGCCAGCCCGCACGAATCACCGTGTTCAGCGCTTCACGCCGCCGCCGCCATTGGTTGAGCAAACTGATCCCTGATAGCCAGGAATCGTTCCTCCAACTGCAGGAAGGCCTGTACGACGTCCGGGTCAAAGTGCGAGCCCGACTCTTTGACGATCATTGCCTTGGCAATCTCGTGGCCAAACGCGGCCTTGTACACGCGTTTGGACGTAAGGGCGTCGTAGACGTCTGCCAAAGCCATGATGCGCCCGCACAGCGGGATGGCTTCGCCCGACAGGCCGGCCGGGTAGCCGGTACCGTCCCATCGTTCATGGTGCGTCGCCGCGATGTCGCGGGCCATCTGGAGGAACCTGGTGTTGGGAAACTTGCGCAGCGCGGCGTCCAGGGTCTCGGCGCCTATCGAGGCGTGCGTCTTCATGATCGCAAACTCGGCGTCGCTCAGGCGGTCGGGCTTGAGCAGCACGCAATCAGGAATGCCCACCTTGCCTATGTCGTGCAGCGGGCTGGTCAGGTATATAAGACGGATGTACTCGCCGTCCACAATGCTCTTGAACTTCTCGGATCCGGCCAGGTGCTGTGCGAGCAACCGCGTGTATTCCTGCACACGCTCCAGGTGTGCGCCGGTCTCCGGGTCCCTCGATTCCGCCAGCTTGGCCATGGCGAAGATCGCCACATCACGTGTTTCCAGCGACAAGAGCCGCTCGCCCGTCCGGGCCCGCGCGATCAGTTCGGCCGGATGGAAGGGCTTGGTTACGAAGTCATCGGCGCCGGCGGCCAACCCCGCGACGCGCTCTTCGGGAGACCCGTGCGAGGTGACGAGCATGAAGTAGGTGTAGTGAGGGAGGTTGGCGGCCCGCACCCTCCGGCACAGTTCGGGCCCGGACATGCCGGGCATTTCCCAGTCGGCCAATACAATCCTGGCCTCGCCAGCGCTGAGGCGCTCGAACGCTTCGGTCCCATCGGCCGCGGTAATGACGTCAAAGCCGGCGCCGGTCAGGGTCGCCTGCATGAGTGTACGAAAGAGGTCGGAGTCGTCGGCGACCAGGATTCTCATGGGTATCTCTCAAACTCAGGGCTGAGGGTTCACGGCGGCTCGGGCGCTGGGCAGGTAGGCGAGGCAACGGTCCAGCTCTCGCGTGAGAGTCGTGCAGCACTCCGCCGCGGCGTCGAGTCTGTTCTCGCGGGCCGCGTGCTCGATGGCCGCCGCCGTCTTCTGGACTTCGGTCGCGGACAGCGCCCCGGCGGCCCCCTTGAGCGCGTGTGCAACGCGGGACGCCTGCCCGGCATCGTGCGAAGCGATGGCCTGCTCGATTCGCACAAGGTCCTCGCGGGCCTGCTTCTCGAACTTGTCGAACAGCATCGCCACCAGCGCGGCATTGCCCATACAGCGCTCCAGCAATGCCAGCGCATCCAGGGGCGGGCATGGGCTGTCTGTCCGGCTGGCGGGCGTGCGAATGTCGGGGCTCTGTGTGTCGGTCATGTGTGTGTCCTACGCGGCAGCCCGAACGGGGGGTGAGGGTGAACGCAACAACTCGATCGTGGCAAGCAGGCACTTGAGGTCGATGGGCTTGGTGGCGTAATCGTCCATGCCCGCTTCCAGGCAGCGTTCCCGGTCGCCCTTGAGCGCGTTGGCCGTGAGGGCAATGATTGTGAGGCGGCGGCCGCGCTGGGCGGTCAGTTGCCCCGCCTGCTCCAGCCTGCGAATCTCCCGGGTCGCCTCAAAGCCGTCCATCTCCGGCATTTGGCAGTCCATCAGCACCAGGTCGAACTGGTCCTTGGCCACAGCCGCCACCGCCGCGATGCCGTTGGCGGCCACCGTGCAGTCAAAGCCCGACCTGGAGAGGAGTTCGCAGGCGATCAACTGGTTGATCTCGTTGTCCTCGGCCAGCAGCACGCGCGTGCGCGCCGGTGGCGCGTTCACGCCCACAGCCGGCGGCGGGGCCGGCTCGGTGCTGGTGGCGCGGACGATGGCTCCAGCCTTGGGCGCTACCGCGGCCATCACGGCGTCCAGCAGCGTGGACTGTCGAAGGGGTTTGGTCAGGTGCGCGGCAAACCCCGCCGCGCGAACGTGGGCGGGGTCCAGGTCCAGCGCCGATGACAGCAGGATGACCGGGATGCTCGCCAACTCCGGTCTGGACTTCATCACCACCGCGACATCGACGCCGTCCATGCCCGGCATCTCGTGGTCGGTGAGTACGGCCGCGAAGGGCTGCGCGGCGGCGTGGGCCTCGATCATCATCGCCAGGGCCGCTTCACCGTCCGCTGCCGCCTCAACCGGGAAGTGCAACGACGCGAGGCACTCCGCGATGAACTCGCGCTGCACTTCGTGGTCCTCAACGACCAGCAGACGGAGGTTCCGGCAGTCCACGGTCGCGGCCGCGGGCTGAGCCCCCGACGCGGCGTTCGCGGCCGGGAGGGCCGCCTCGAACCAGAACGTGGAGCCGACGCCAGGTTCGCTGTCAACCCCGACGCCGCCGCCCATGAGTTCGGCCAACTGCTTGCAGATGGCAAGGCCCAGCCCGGTGCCCCCGTACTTGCGCGAGAAGGACGCATCCGCCTGCGAGAACGCCTTGAACAGCCGGTGGAGCCGATCCCTGGGGATGCCGATCCCGGTGTCGGTGACGCTGAAGCGGACGCGCGGTGTCTCGCCCGCTTGCCCGCTAACGCCGGCCACGCGCAGGGTGATGGAGCCTTTGTGCGTGAACTTGATGGCGTTGTTGACCAGGTTGATGATGACCTGCCGCAGGCGATCGGCGTCGCCGCGCACGCTCGTCGGCAGGGTGGGGTTGATGCTGCACGCCATCTCCAGACCCTTCTCAGAGGCACGCACGGCCAGCATCTCCATCACGTCCTGGACGGCGCTGCGCAGGTCAAAGTCCACCGGGCTGAGTTCCAGCTTGCCAGCCTCGATCTTGGAGAAGTCGAGGATGTCATTGATAACCGATGTGAGTGACAGGGCCGAGGTCTTGCCGAGCTGGATATGGCGGCGCTGCTGCTCGGTCAACTTGGAGCCCTGGAGCAGTTCCAGCGTTCCCACCACCCCGTTGAGGGGCGTGCGGATCTCGTGGCTCATGGTGGCGAGGAACTCGCTCTTGGCGCGGCTGGCCGCCTCAGCGACCTGCGTGGCCTCGGCGAGCTGGGCGGTCCGCTGGATGACGCGTGATTCCAGTTCACGCTGCGACGCCGCGAGCTCTTGCTCGACGCGTTTCTTCTCGGTGATGTCGCGCGTGACGCCCAGCACCGCCGTGACATTGCCCGCCGCGCTGAGCAGTGGCACGGCGTGGATGTCGAGCCAGCGGCGCGTGCCCTTGAGGCCCCTGGCCTCGAACACCAGCCCACCGGCTCCGCCGTTCATGACTTGGGCGTGCAGGGCCTCGAAGGCGGAGTGGTATTCCGGGAGGATGAAGTGCCCGAGCGTGAGCCGGCGAACCTGCTCCACAGATTCGGCTTCGAGCATCGCCAATCCTGCGCGGTTCATCTCCAGGAGGGCCCCGTCCGGGCTCACGACCTTGACGCACTCCGGCTCGGCCTCGATGACCGTCCGCAGGCGGTGTTCGCTTTCGCGCAGGGCGGCCTCCGCCCGCTTGCGTTCGGTGATATCCGTGCGGATAGAGACGTACTTCTCGATCTCTCCACCCGGGCCTTTGAAGGGCGCGATGACGGTGTCCGCCCAGTAGAGCGAGCCGTCCTTGGCTTTGTTACACACCTCGGCGCGCCAGGCCTCCCCCGCGCCGATGGTCCGCCACATCTGCGCCCAGAAGGCCTTGGGGTGGTGTCCAGAGTTTACGATCCTGTGGTCCTGCCCGAGCAGTTCCTCGCGCGTGTAGCCGCTGATCCGGCACATCGCTTCGTTGACGTCGATGATCGTCCCCTGAATGTCGGCGACGGAGACGATGGAGTGTGCATCAACCGTGCTCCGCAGGGCCTCGGTCTCGCGCAGGGCGCCCTCGGCCACGTTCCTGGCCATCGTGAGTTCGTTCGCCCGACCGGCGAGCTCGGTGTTCTTCTGGTCCAGCGTGGCGGCGTGGCACTTCAGCAGTTGCACGCTCTCGCTCCTCTCGCTGAGGTGTCGGCGGTAGGTCACGCTCAGGGCCGCGCCCGCCATCACGAGCGTCAAGATCGTGGCGATGTACCCGGCGACCCGCAGCCGGGCATTGACAATCGCTTGGGTCCAATCTGCCGCTGGGAAGTCGACTCCCAGCACTGCTTCGACCATCCCGGCACCGTCGTACACCGGTTCGAACGCGGACACCCACGTGCCCCACTCGTCGGTCTCGGGCTCATCCATGAACACGGCCTGGCCTCCCAGGGCCATGTTGAGCTCGTCGCGCGAGTGTTCGTACGGTTCGCCGATATCCGTTCGTTGTTCTCGATCCTCATCGAACGACCCGTTGCGGTTGTAGTCGGTCTCCGAGTCGACGATGAGGCACCACTGCCCATCGGCGTCGCGCCGGAACGTGTACACATCGGCAATGCCGGGGTTGGCCGCCAGCCATCGTTTCTCGGCCTCGATCAGGTTCAGGTAGAGAGGGTCGTCGGGCGCTGCATCGGATGGTAGACGCCAGTGGCCGTGCTCCCGTACTTCCGCGGCGTACGTCGGCGCGATGCCCTCGAGGCTGTGACGCATGCCCGCCCGAGCGCGATCACCCGCGGCCCTAACCATCGCCGATCCACCGATCAGCACCACCGCCGAGATACCGCCGGCGATGAGAACCGTGCCCAGCCCGAGCCCGAGTCGGGTCGACCACGCGCCCAAGAACAGGAGTGACACGGCCGCCGCGGTAGTCAGGAACACGAGATCCGCGTTCGCCGTCATCGCCGCGGGCAGGCCCTTGAGGTGGTCGCCGAACTCTGCCGGAGCGTCCGGGCCTGTCCCATACACCGCCCTGGCTACTAACCCAATGCCAACGATCAATGCCGCGGCTGCGGGCGCGATAAGGATCCACCTTCGAACGGTGTGCCGGCCATGAGTGGGCCCCTCTTCCCGGGGTGAACGTGCTGCGATGCGCCACAGGATCAGCGGCGCGACCAGCAGCGCCAGCACGGCGGCGTGCAACCCGGGCGCGGCAAGGCCGTTCAGGCCCGGCGCAAGGAGGTACATCAGTTGTTCCACGGCGATCTCGGTCACCGTCAGAATGGCGAGGATCTCCATGATCAGCCGGACGAAGTGAAGGCGTCTAAGCATGGTCGCTCCCGTCATCGGTCCGGCGGGAATGGTTCAAACGGCAACTCGACCGGCGCTTCGGGTGCCCACGCCTTGGAACCCGCGAGTGCCCGGAGGGATTGCTGGACGAAGCACACATCGCTTGAGTGAGGGGTCGGGTGGCGGGATGGGAACGCTCAGTCATGGGTCAGGTCCGTCGTGTGCCAGGCCGGCGTGAGGTTGTCACGGTGCCGGAAGAGTCTGCTAGTAGTCAAACGCGATGCCCACGGATCCAATCACTTCGAAGTCGCTGTCGTCGTTCAACGAACGGGCCGCGTCACCCAGGAACAGGCACTGCACGCCCGCGCGGAGCGCCCAGGCGCCCCCGGTTGCGCCCGGATTGAGCGGCACCGAGACCTGGGCACCGGCGTTCGCGAAACCGAATGTATCGTTTTCACCGTTGGCGCCCTCGTAGTAGTTGTTGAGGCTGAACCCGATGGAGGCGGGGAACGAGACCTCCACATCCTTCACGCTGCCCGCGTCGAACGAAAAGCCGGGTGCGACGCCCAGTTGGAGGTATGTTCCATCACGTCCGCCATCCGCGCCGATGGAGCCGGTCTCGACTGCGAGAATCACCGAGGGTGCGAGCGACCACGCCCCGAGGAGGTCCGAATCGTCGTACGCAGCGCTGAGGTAGAACTCCTCGATCGTTTCCCAGGCGTCCGATGGGCTGGTGTAAAAGTAGTATCGAGCCTCCAGCGCCCACGCCCCGGCCTCCAGCCGTACACCCGCGTACAGGTCGCTCTCGTACCAGTACTTGATGAAGCCGTCGCTCGTACCAGCGTCGGTGGCCTCGCCCTGGAACGAGTTCCAGGTGCCCAGCGTGAGCGAGAGTGTTGCGTCCTCCGACCGGAACGCGTCCAGCGAGAGGTCCGCGTACGGCTGCACGATCAGACCGGAGTCCTCGTACCTCAGGCCGCGGGAGAAGTATGCGGTCGTCCAATCCGCTCCCAGCGAAAGGTGGAATCTGGATTCCTCGGCTGCGGCAGGGGCCGGAGGTTCGCCGGCCACAGTTTCCGGCGCGGCCGATGCGGGACGGGGCGGCCTCGGCTGCGTGCCGACGTTGGGCCCAAGATCCAGACCGCTCTCTTCCTGGTGCACGTGCGTCGTACCGTCGGGCGGGATGCCGCGGCCCGCGACGCCGGACGCACGGCTGAGCCCGGTCGCGACGAGAATGCAAACCATGGCGTTCGTCGTGCTGGTCATTGGCGTGTCCTGGTGCGGTGAACGTGCGATGATGCCGCGGCGTTTGGGTCGGTAAAGGTACCCGGGCCGCGCCTGCTGATACCAACGGCGTGCGGGACGACGAACCATCGCCCCAGAGGATGTCGGCTGTTGCCGCCAACGGCGTGATGGGTATCCGAACCCATTCGCGGCAGCAGACATGGGCTCTTCGGCCGGAGTCGACCCGGCCGAAGGCCCCCTCGCTCGCGCTTGGGGCCGTTCGCAGGGCGGGCGCTATCTGGTGGGGTGGGCGACAAACCGATGGCGCGGCGAGTGGCCGCGCCATCAGCACGAACGATGAGTTGCGACCACGGAGGGAACGTCGCAGCCCGGCTCACCAGGGTTGTACATCGACTGGGTTGCGCATCGACTTTGGGGAGGGTGCTGGTTGCGTACGGGTACGCAACCGCGCGGCGGGACCGCCGGTCATGGGACGAGCCCGGACTCGTGGGCGAGGGCGGTGAGCCGGGTGCGGTCGTCGATTTCCATGTGCCGCATGAGCCGGTGCACATGACGCTCAACGGTGCGGATCGAGAGGTGCATGGTCTGGGCCATCGCCGCGTTGTCCTGGCCGCGCCCGATGTAGCGGAGTACCTCGAGCTCGCGCGGCCTGAGTGACGAGAGCCGCGTCATGCCGGGGGCGCCGGAGCCCACGGCGCAGCCCGGTCGCGACAGCCGGGCCAGCACATCCTCGGAGTACACCCGCTCGCCCTTCATCACCCGGGCGAGGGCGGCCAGGATACTCTGCGGCGTGTCGCTCTTGAGCAGGAACCCCGCCACACCGGCGCGCACGGCCACATCGATGACCGCGTCTCGGCAAAACGCGGTAAAGACCACGATCCGTGTGTCGGGGCTGGCGGCCTTGATGTCGGTGATGGCCCCCAGCGCATCCCGCCCGGGCATCTCTACATCCAGGAGCAGCACATCGGGCCGGTGCTCGCGGCAGAGGTTGACCGCCGACCGGGCATCTCCGACGGCGCCGACGACCTTGAAGGTGCCGACGCCGCTGAAGTGCTCCTGGAGCCCCGACCGCAGGATCGGGTGATCATCCGCAATAACCATTGTGGGGGGGCTGTTCATGGGGTGTCTCCAGCGCGGGCGGGAAGACGGATCACGAACGTCGAGCCCGTGGGCGTGTTGGGCTCATACGAGATCGTGCCGCCGAACTGTTCCAGCAGTCGGGCCGCGATCGCCAGCCCCAGCCCGGAGCGGTACGACCGAGAGGTGGTGGTGAAGCCCGGCTCGAAGACCCGCGACCGCAGCGCTTCGGGGATGCCCGGGCCGTTGTCGCTCACGCGGATCTCGACCATTGCTCGGCCATCAACGGTCGCCGACATTGCGAGCACGCGGACCTCGCCGTGGTCCCCCAGCACGTTGGCGGCGTTGACAAGCAGGTTCCGCACCACCTGCTCCAGCCCCAGCCGGTGGCCCATCGCCTCCGGAAGGTCAAACTCGACCTCCGTGACCACGTGGATGCCGGGCGGGAGGGCGGTCGCGAGCCGCGCCACGGCTTCGGGCAGCCACGGGTACAGCGAAAGCAGTTCGGCCTTGTTCGTATCCGGGCCGGCGTAGAGGTTGAGCAGCGCCGAGGCAAGGGCCTGGGCCTGGTGGATCAGTTCGACCGCCTTCGACGTGTCGGAGTCGCCGGCCCCCGGAGTGCGGTCGGTGGGGTGCCCGTGCAACTGCATTGCCGCCGCGAAGAGCAGGCTGTTGAACTCATGGGCCACGCCCGAGGCGATCGTCGCCACGGCCTCACGCTCGGCGGCTCGCCGGACCGCGGTGACGCACTGGTGTGTAACCAGCGAAAACCGCTCGTCCCCGCGCTGGAACCCGTGGATGCACGCCTGAAACCAGCGCTGCTGCTGGGGCGAATGGCAGGCGTACTCCACCGGCCCCGGCTCCGGGCCACCGGCCAACACGGTCCGAATCCCCTGGGCAATCAGCCGGGCCTCTGGGAACTCCTCGCCCGCGGCGTCGCACACATCCAGATAGTTCGCCCCCTCCAGCACCCCGGGCCCGCGCCCGTTGTTCTGCTCCGCGAACGCGCGCCAGGCGCGGTTGACCGACAGGATCCGTCCGGACCGGTCGACCACCGCCGTGCTCGCGTTGAGCGAGTCGATGGCCGCGCGAAGAATCGCTTCCGATTGCCGGACCGCCATCCCCAGCCGCTTGGTCTCGGTGATGTCGATGACGGTTCCCTGGATGGTCTCGGCCCCGTCACTCCCGCGGACGAGGGTGACGTTTTCCAGACCCCAGAGCACCGAGCCGTCCTTGCGGCGCAGCTCGATCTCGTAGTTTTTCAGTTCGCGCCGCTGCCGCAACTCCGCCCAATACCGATCCCGGTGTCCCGGAGTCGGATAGAAGTCTGCCGCGTGCCGGGCGAGGAGGTCCGCTTTGGATTCATACCCCAACATCCGGACGAACGCGTCGTTGCACTCCATGCAGCGCCCGTCCGGCGTCGAACGGAAGACGCCCGCGAGGTTTTCCTCGAAGAGCTGGCGGAAGCGTGCCTCGCTGGCCAGCAGGGCTTGCTCGTCGCGGTGGCGCTCGGTGATATCGATGTGGCAGCCGAGCATCCGGGCCGGACGGCCGCCGGCATCGTGAGTCACCGTGCCGCGTGCGTAGATCCATCGCCACGAGCCGTCCTTGTGGAGCATCCGGAACTCGGCCTCGTAGGGGGTGTCGGGACAGGAGAGGGAGTGGCGGACCCGCTCCATGATTGGTCCCAAGTCGTCGGGATGAACGCGCCGTTCCCACTCGCCGAACTCGGCGGCGATCTCCCGCTCCTGGTAGCCCAGTTGGCTCTTCCACTCGCGCGAGAAAGCGACCTCGTTGGTCAGCAGGTTCCAGTCCCACAGCCCGATGTTGGAGGCCCGCACGGCGAGGTCCAGGCGTTCTTCGTGCAGGCGCAGCAACTGCTGTGCCCGCCAGAACGCCGTCACATCGTCGGCAAGCACAAAGTAGCCGTCCTGTGCGCCATCGGGCAAGCGCCGGGGCACGTAGCGCACATCGAAGACATAGGGCTTGCCGTCGCGCCCGGTCATGCTGGACTCGTAGCGGACCTGGCGGCCGGACATCACCTCACGGATGTGCGGTTCCATCGCGGCGTAGGTGGACGGGCGGTGCAACTCGCGCAACTCGCGACCGATGATCCGCGCGGCCGGGAGCGCAAACCACTCTTCGTACCGGCAGTTGACGAGCTCGTAACGCCCCCGGGCATCCACGACCGCGATGAAGCTCGGCACCGTGTCGATGTAGAGCTGGAGCGCCGCGTGGCTGCGTATGAGTTCTGCCTCGATCTTGCGCCGGGCATCTTCTGCCCGGTGGCGGTCGGTAACGACCTCCGAGAAAAGGATGATGCCGCCGATTGCGCCGTCCGTCGTACGCCAAGGGAGCATCTCCCATCGCACCCAATCGATCGTGCCGTCGGCGCGGGGGAAGGGCTCGCCATCATGGTGCTCGGTCGCGCCCGCCAGCCCGCGCCGGTGGACCTGCTTCCAAGCCTCGCTCATCTCTGGGAAGACCTCGTAGTGGCTGCGCCCGACGATCTCGGCGTCCTTGAGGTGATAGTCTGTCACCCACCTCCGGCTCGCGGCGACATACCGCATGTCGCGGTCGAACATCGCCACCGCGGCGGGCGTGTGCGTCACGAACAGGTGGAGGAGTTGCTCGTGCTCCCGCAGGGCCGCCTCCGCCCGCTTCCGAGCGTCGATGTCCTCGACCACGGCGATGAAGTACTTCGGCTCGCCGATCGAGTCCCGCACCAGCGACACGCTGAGGTTAGCCCAGATGAGGGAGCCATCCTTGCGGCGAAAGCGTTTCTCCCTCGAGTAGGTGTTGACCTCGCCGGCGAGCACCCGCCGCATCTGGTCAAGGTCCCCATCCAGATCGTCGGGATGGGTGATGTTCTGAAACGTGCGGGTCCGGAGTTCATCCCGCGTGTAGCCGAGGATCTCGCACATCCGCCGGTTGATATCCATCCAGCGTCCGTCCGTGGCTACCTGCGCGACACCCACGGCGGCCTGCTCGAAGATGGCTTGAAAGCGTTGCTCGCCTTGCGCAAGGATCATCTCGTCAGTCGATTGCGAGGGGGTCAGGGTCGTGCGGGTAGGAGTTGACACTTCAGGAGTCCCTTCCGGTGAGACTGAGCCGAGTCAATGCCCCTGCGCAGCGCTCGCCGCATGGCACATGATAACACGCGCACCGGTCTGCGTGTGGCGTGCTGACCCCCGGACAGCGTCAGCGGCGGCCGGCGTGCGAGTCGTGATCGGCCTATCAGCGGCGCAGCCGGGGCGGGCTCCGCCGGAGGATGCTCCAAAGCGCGTTGCGCCGGTCTTCGAGTCGCCTCAAAAGCGAGGGTTCGCAGGGCGTGGTGTGTCAGAATCCGTGAACGGACCCGCACCGACAAGAACGGCCTACGCTACGGTTGGGTGTGCACACGCAACATGCAGCCCCACCCGGGGCTGAAAGGCCGGTGACCTGCCCACGTCGCCGATGAATACCCCATGCCGACCGTGCTGATCGTGGACGACATGCCGATCTTCCGCGAACCCATCGAGGCGGTGCTGCGCGCCGACGGGTTCGAGACCACGACCGCGTCGAACGGGCATGAGGCGCTGGTCGCGATGGCGACCGTAAAGCCTGCGCTGGTGCTCCTGGACCTGGAAATGCCGGTGATGGGTGGTCTCGCCTGCCTTCGGGCAATCCGCGCTGACAGGGCGCTCAAAGCGACGCCGGTGATTATCCTCTCCGCCGATTCGGACCGTGCCCACATCACCCAGGCCGTGAAGTTGGGCATCTCCGGTTACCTGCTCAAGTCGGGCTTCTCGCTCAAGGCGATGCTGGAGAAAGTCCGAGCAACGCTGGCGCTGACCGGGGCGGCGCCGAACACCGGGACGCCTGCGCCGTCCGCCGTCGCGGGCCCACCAGGGACCCCGGTCACGCCCCCATTGCCAGCGTCTCCCGCGGCGAGCGATACTCCCGGCCTGCGCTTCGACGCACCGCCCGCGGGTCCGTCGGTCCCGCCCGCGCCGCACCATGTCGGGTGTTCGCTATCCGACAGCGAACGGGAGAACGCCGCCGCCGCCGACATCAAGTCGCTCAAGCCGATCTTGACGCGTTCCGACCTCACGGAGCGTCTGAAGACGTGCGAGGAACTCAAGGGGTTCTCGCCCACGGTCTCCCAGGTCCTCCAACTCACCGCGAGCCCCAACAGTTCATTGGAGGCCGTATCGAAAGCCGTGAGGCAGGATCAGGCGATGGCGCTCAAGATCCTGAAGGTTGCCAACTCGTCCGTGTATTCGCGGGGGGACCGTGTGGACACCGTCCAGAAGGCCATCCTCCGGATCGGCATGGAGTGCATCCGCCAGACGGTGCTCAACATCGGCGTCGTCGAGCGTTTCAGTTCGCCGGCGTTCAAGGAGCACGTCAGCACGGCGCACTTCTGGGAGCATTCGATTGCGTGCGGCATCATCGCCGCGGAGATCGCTCACGCCATGGACGGCAAGGAGGCGGACTCCGCCTTCACGAGCGGGCTCCTGCACGATCTTGGACGCGTGATCTTTGCCGAGGTGCTTGGAGACCAGTACATCCGGGTGATCGAGACGGCAAGACGCCTCGCCGCGCCGCTGGAACTGGTCGAGACACGCATGCTCTTGATCAACCACGCTGACGTGATGGACCGGCTTCTCAACGCCTGGAAGTTCCCCAAGCACCTGGTGGACCCGATCATGTACCACCACCTTTCCGCCGGCAGCGTCCGTGGCGTTTCGCCGACGCGGATGCCGGAGATTCTTCGGTTGGGCTTGGCCAATCGTCTCGCCCATGCGATGTTGCTGGGCACCAGCGGCAACGAGACGATCTACCCCACGGAAGAGCATTGCCGTGCCCTGAACGTCTCCCCCGCCACCATACGCGCGATCGAAGAATCGGCACGGCAGCAGACGGACGACACGAAGTGCGCGCTGATGTCGCACGCATCCGGCAATGCGTGGCCGCGTCGCTCGGAGCAACTGCGAGCCACGCTGGCAGCGCCGTTCCGACCGTTATATGTGAGCGCCGACCCGGAGCTTGATGCCTATCGGATCTTCTGCAACGAGCTTGCCGGCGCAGGAGGCGACGAACCGCCGAACCTGGCGGTTGTGCACATCGCTTCGCCGAAGGAGCGCGGGCTGCTGGCGGAGAGGCTCGCGAACGCGGAGCGCGATGCCGGGTCACGAGCCCTGCCGCTGCTCATGCTATCTCCCGCCGGACAATCGGCCTTGGACGGCGCCGTTCTCGCCGGTCGAAGGCACCGGTCTGTCGGCACGCCGACGACGGCCGTGCGGCTTGTTGAACTGGTCAACTGGCTGGTATCGGCGGATGCACTGACAGCGGCCGCGTAACAGTCAGGCAATCCGCCGTCACTCAACCGCCGGATCGCCACCGCCCCGCATCAAGGGCCGAACGGGTGACAGTCACGCCTTGCCACTCTTCGACAGAGGTCTCATTCTTGGGCCGCCGCCCGGATAGAAGCGCGAGCACGAGCCGCCGAGCTGCCGCTCGGGTGCCACGGCCCGCCCGTGCCCCCCAACGCTCTTGCCGATTCGCACCATCCACGCCAAAGCCCTTGGGAAGTGGCTCTCTCTTCGGCTACCTGCCCGCCGGCTTCACACACAAGCATGTCGCGTTGATCTTTGTATCCGCTTGCGACCACGCCTTGTCGAACCGCGCCTTTACCGCCATGGCTTCCGCTCCCGAGCCGTCCAGGCACTGCGACAACCCAAACAGCGACCACCCGTTCTCCGGCCAGCGCTTGAGGTCAGCGCGGTAGACCGCCTCGGCGTCACGCTTTCGACCCGCGGCCAGAAGCACAGCGCCCAGCGAGTGCCGCGTCGGCTGGAACCAGTCCGGCGGCTCCATGTAGCGGAGCGAATCCTCAATCTCGACGGCTTTGGTGAGTTCGGAGACGGCGGAGTCGGTCTCGCCTTTGCGGAAGGCAATCTCGCCCGCAAGCGTGTGTGCGGCCAAGTCCAACACGGTGTGCGCAGGGTTCTGCACCATCATCGCCTTCTCGGGAACGGCCGCCGCGGCGGACTTGAAGAGTGACTGTTCGCGATCGGCGTCGGCGACCTTCTCCTGCGCGGCGAACGCGGAAGCTCGGGCGAAGTGGCGGTAGGCGCGGGCGATGGGGTGGTACGCGGGTGGCTCGGGGACCTTGAGGATGTCGTCCCACATGCCAAAGCGCATCATCGCCTCCATCTCGACGAGCATCATGGGGTCAACAAAGGGGGCGGCATCCTTCGCGAAGCCTTCGGGGATCGTGGCGATCATGTGGCGTGCCGCGGCGAGGGACTCTTTCTTACGCCCCAGCATCATGCACGACCACGAAAGGAAGTGGTCATTGTGGGCCATGTAGATGCGGTAGATTCCCTGCGTGGGAGAGAGCTTGCGGTACGCAGTGTCGGCTTTGATCGACTGCCGGTTCTGCTCCGCGGCCTGGCCCCAGTGGCCGACGCGAACATCGATGTGCGCCGGCATGTGGACCATGTGGCCGGAGGCGGGGACGAGGGACCGGAGCCGGTCCGCGGCCGCGACGGCCCTGTCGGGGTGGGTGGAGGCCTCGACCGCGTGGATGTAGTAATGGTTGGCGCCCGGGTGATTGGGGTTTAGTTTGAGGGCATGCTCGAGGGCGGCGAGGACTTTGGGAGCCTCGGGGCGCGGCTCGCGGGTCTGCGGTTCCCAGAGGTCCCACGGGCGGCAGTCCATCAGGGACTCGCCGTAGAGGGTGGCGATGTCCGCATCATCCGGGAACTGGGTGTAGACCTTGGCCATCGCGTCCGCGTAGGCCTTGTCGAGCGGGGCGCGATCCGCGAAGGAGAACGGGATGGACGGATGGGAAGGATCGGTGTACCGGGCCGCGAGGGCGGTGATGAGCGCCTGCTCGGCCGGGCTCGCCTTGGATGCGGCGGCCTGCGCCTTCTTCAGTGCATCCCACGCGGCGATCGCGCGGGGCTCATCCATCACCGGGTTGTTGATGTGCGGGCCGTTGCACAGCGCGATGCCCCAGTACGCGATGGCCAGGCTCGGATCGAGTTCCGCGGCACGCTGGAACGAACGGATGGCCTCATCGTGGTTGAACGAGAATGTCCAGGTGAACGCCTGGTTGAAGTAGCGCTGGGCCTCGGCGTTCTTCGTTGAGACGGTGCGCGTGTGCGAGCCCAGGCCCTGGAAGAGTTGCGGGGGTTGCGGGGCGGCGGCGGCGGGCTGCGTGGCCGAGGTGGAGGGCGAGTTGGTGGCGCACCCGCCGATGAACGTGAGCGCTGCGATGGCGAGCGCGGAACGGGTGAGGCATGCACCGGGGTGGGGGAGATGGGGCATCGGAGTCTCCTGGTTGCGAGATGTGCGATCTGCGGCCGCGATCCGTGCGACGGCCGCGGGCTGCGGGGGGTTTTGGTGAGCAATCCTACCATACGGCGGCGGTTGGTGTTCGGCCGACCGGCGAGCAGCATGGGAGCGATGGGGTGCCGGTTGGCCGTGAAGGCCCAGGCCACAGCCTGTGCCGACCCTTGATTGTCCGGTCGCGGCGGGCGCAGGTGCTCGCCCGCGGTGAGGTGTTTGATATCCGGGAGTTACGCGGTTCACCAAGCGTGAGACGCGGCCCCTCTCCCGCTCCAAGCCTCACCTTCTACTCCGCGCGAGCTTTCAGTGAAAGTCCCGCGAGGCGGACCGCAACGCCGGCTGCCATGAGTCGAGAGATTCCAGGCGAGACACGTGCAGGTGGACGACTTCGCCGCTGCGTTCGATGCGGCCTGTGGCGCAGATCGAGGCGCTGAGCTTCCCGACCGACCGAAACCTTTCGAAGACGTTCGGTCGGACGATCAGGTTCGCGATGCCCGTTTCGTCCTCCAGTGTAAAGAACACGATTCCTGAAGCGGTGCCGGGGCGTTGGCGCACCAGCACCACTCCGGCGACGGAGGCGGTACGCCCGTGAGGAAAGCGGTTCTGGTCGGCCATCGCACGGGCGCTGATGACGCCCCGCTCGGTCAGGCGAGGCCGGATGAATGAGATCGGGTGCGCTTTGAGCGAAAGGCCCGTGGCGCCGTAATCGTCGTGCACCATACGGTGAGCCGGAAGCATCGGAAGACCGGGCGCAGGCCCATCGGGAATCGCGGACAATGCAGGATCGTCAAAGAGCGGGGCATCGGTGTCACGCATGCCTTGGATCGACCACAGGGCATGCTGGCGGTCTAGCCCCATCGAGGTGAACGCATCGGCCCTTGCCAGAGCACGAAGAGCGGCGACCGGGACGTGGCAGCGGCGGCGGAGGGCGAGCATCGAGCTGAACAGGCCGCTGTGTGCCCGGGCCCGGATGATCTCCCGGGCGTGTTGTTCTGACAGGCCCTTGGTCAGCCGCATCCCAAGGCGAAGGGCATGGCCGTCGCCTTCCAGCGTGCAGTCCCAATCGCTGTGCCCCGCATCGATTGGGCGGACCGTCACGCCGTGCTCCTTTGCATCGCGGACGATCTGCGCGGGTGCGTAGAAGCCCATCGGTTGGCTGTTGATGAGGGCGGCGGCAAACGCGGCCGGGTAGTGGTGCTTGAGCCAGGAGGAGACGTACACCAGCAGCGCGAAGCTCGCCGCGTGGGACTCGGGGAAGCCGTACTCGCTGAATCCCTTGATCTGCTCGAAGCATCGCTCCGCGAACTCCCGCGCATACCCGTTGCGGAGCATCCCCTCGATCAGCTGCTCCCCGAATCGGAAGATGAGGTCCCCCTTGCGCTTCCAGGCGGCCATCGCCCGCCGAAGCTGGTCGGCCTGACCGGGCGTGAAGCCCGCCGCGACGATCGCCAGGGACATCGCCTGCTCTTGGAAGAGAGGAACACCCAGCGTTCTGCCCAACACGTGCCGCACCGCCTCGTTCGGGTACGTCACGGACTCCTTTCCGCTGCGGCGCCGCAGGTACGGGTGCACCATCTTCCCCTGGATCGGGCCGGGTCGGACGATCGCCACTTCGATGACCAGGTCGTAGAAGGTGCGGGGGCACAGCCGCGGGAGCATGGACATTTGCGCCCGCGATTCAATCTGGAACACCCCGATGGTGTCAGCCTTGCAGATCATGTCGTAGACCGCGGGGTCCTCGGGCGGGATGTTCGCCAGCGTGAGTGCGGGCCCCCCATGCCGGCGGACCATGTCGAAGCACCGGCGGATGCAGGTGAGCATGCCCAGGCCGAGGCAATCGACCTTGAGCATCCCCATCGCGTCGATGTCGTCCTTGTCCCACTCGATGATGGTGCGGTCGTCCATCGCCGCGTTCTCGATAGGCACCGATTCGCACAGCGGCCCGCGCGTGATGACAAAGCCGCCGACGTGCTGTGAGAGGTGCCTTGGGAACCCCTGGATCTGGCCGGCAAGCGCGAGCACGAGCCGGAGCGTCCGATCCTCGGGGTCAAGGCCCAGTTCTCGGAGGCGATCGGCGGGAATCCCGGCGCGGTCCCACCAGCCCAGCGACTTGGCCAGGCGGTCCACGCAGTCCAGGGAGAGGCCCATCGCCTTGCCCACATCACGGATAGCGCTCTTGCCCCGGTACGAGATGACCTCCGCCGTCAGGGCGGCACGCTCCCGGCCGTACTTGCCGTAGATGTACTGGATGACCTCCTCGCGGCGTTCGTGCTCGAAGTCGATGTCGATGTCCGGGGGTTCGTTCCGCTCCCTGCTCACGAACCGCTCGAAGAGGAGCTGGATGCGGGAGGGGTCCACGCTGGTGACGCCCAGGCAGTAGCAGACCGCCGAGTTTGCCGCGGCGCCCCGCCCCTGACACAGGATGCCCTCGGACCGGGCGAACCGCACAATGTCATGTACGGTCAGGAAGTATGGGGCGTATCGCAGTTCGGCGATGAGCGACAGCTCGTGCTCAATCTGCGAGCGAACCTTGTCGGGCACTCCATCCGGGAAGCGCTCCTGCGCGCCCGTCCATGTGAGATCGGTCAGGTGCTCCATCGGTGAGCGGCCGGGTGGGCAGACCTCGTCGGGGTACTCGTAGCGGAGTTGATCGAGGGAAAACGGGCTTGTGCGTTCGGCGATGTCCAGGCTGCGGTGCAGCGCCTGCGGATGAGCGGCAAACAGCCGGGACATCTCGCGCGGAGGCTTGAGGTGCCGTTCGGAGTTGGGGAGGAGCGCATACCCCGCCGCTTCGACGGTGGTCCCCAGCCTGATGCAGGTCAGAACATCCTGGAGCGGGCGACGCTGGGGGATGTGGTACAGCACATCATTGGTCGCCAGCAGCGGGACGCGCACGCGACTGGCGAGCCGGGCCAGGGCGTCCAGGGCCACGCCGTCGTTGGCTCCGTAGGGGATGCTCGCGGCGATCGACAGGCGGTCATCGTCAAAGATGCCGCGGAGGACGGCCACGTGCGATGCCAGCGGGCCGGGCGTGGGGTTCGGTCCCGGGACGACCACGGCGATCAGGCCGCTGTTGAGCCCGGCGAGATCGGTAAGGGTCAGCCGGCACCGGCCCTTCTCGGCCCGTCGCTTGCCCACGGTGAGCAGGCGGCACAGGCGTCCGTAGGCCGCGCGATCGGTCGGGTACACCGCGAGCGTCAGGCCGTCCGGATCGGCGAGCACAAGGCGGGAGCCGACGATGCACCGGATGCCCGTGTCCTTCGCGGCGCAGTGGGCCCTGACCACGCCCGCGAGTGTGTTGGTATCGGTCAGGCCGACCGCCCCGTATCCCTGCTCCGTGGCTTCGGCGACGACTTCCTCGGGGTGGCTGGCACCCGTCAGGAAGGTGTAGTTCGACGCGGCGATCAACTCCACGAAGTCAGGGGATGGATGCAGCGGCCGGGTTGTACCGATCATCCCGCCTTCACTGCGGAACGGGTGCGCCCGGGGCTTTCGCTCGGTCTCGGGCATTGGTCAGTTCCACTCCCCATGCACAAACCACTTCGGTGCGCCAACCTCGCGGAAGAGCCAGAGCCAACGGCCGCGATCATTCTGAACACGGAAGTAATCCCGGACCGGCTCCCGCGCTCGCCACCACTCGGGGGCGATCCGCTCAGGGCCGATGCTGCACAGGAGGCGATGCTCGTGGCCTCTCCAGCGAAGCCGGAGAATCGGACCGTCGGGCGTGAGAGCGATCGTCTCCGCTGGCGATGGAGGGTCCAGAAGGCGTGAGGGCCGCGGATCGGTCGGGAATGAAGGCGCAGGGTCGAGGGGGGTGGCGGCCTCATCGACGGGAACGAGACGGCAGGAGCGCTCGGGGCGGTAACTGGGCACCAACTCTGGCCGGAGGACCCGCGTTCGGCCGAGCCGTGACGCGAGAGCGTCCAGCATCGCAGCGAAGTCCGCATCGTCCTGCCAGGTGGGATTGTCCCCGCCGGCGATGGTGGCCTGACGGTGCGGGAGGGGCGCGACAACGACCGCACGGAGTGTGATGCGCTCAAGGCCATAACCCATGTTCAGGCGCTCCACCTTGGGGCGGAGCAGCGACCACAGGTGCCGGGGATCTCTGGTGGCGCGGGTCACTTGGATGCTCAGGTGCTCGGGCTCGCCGCCGAGTCGATCGAATGTCCCATCGAGGCGGCGAAGCCCGGATTCCTGCCGAGCGAGCAGGCCCGCAATCTGATCAAGGAGCACCTTGACGACGAGTTCGATGCTCTCCAGGTGGGTTGTGCCCCCCGGTAGTTCGCGGGTGGCGAGGAACACCGGCTTCTCTGTGGTGCGCTGGACTGCTTCGGGGAGGCGGCCGAGAGCCTGGTCGATGCGGCGGAGCAGGTCCGGGCCGTAGCGAATGGGAAGGGAGTGACGCGGGACATCGAGCAGTTGCCCGATCCGGTCGATACCGACCTCAGCGAGGGCGTCGACCGAATCAGGATCAATCCGCAGTGCGGGAGTGGGGAGGGGCGCGAGGGCCTCCCGCTCCCGGCCTGAGCACACCATCCGATGCTGTGCGGATCCAAAGCGGGCGGCGGCCCAGGCGGTGCCGATGGTGCCGGCGGCACCGATGCGCGGGGTCAATCCCAGCGCCCTGACGCCGCGCTCGATGGCAGTGATGAGCCTGGCCTCGCCGCCGAAGAGATGACCACAGCCCGTGGTATCGAGCAACAGCCCGTCGGTTCCATCCACGCTCACCACCGGAGACCAGCGACGAGCAGCCCAGCGGGCCAGTGCCAGGAGCCAGGTCCTCTGGCCAACGGCGTCTTCGTTCTCTACGTGCACGATGCAACCGGCGAGCAGGGCACGGGCGTGGGCGAGGTTCATACCCGATCGCACCCCGGCGCGGTGAGCGCGGGAGCAGCGGTGAGCGACCACCTGCCGGCCGCGCTCCGAGCGCACCAGGAGGACCGCGTCAGGACGCGACCGCGCGAACCGCCGCACGATCCGTTCCGCCGGCCACCAGGGGAGGAACAACGACAAGGCCCTGCGCATCGTCCGACTCCAGAATCCACGATCGCGGCTCCGCCGCGAGCAGGGGTAGGTCCTTGTTGCGGAGAAGCGTCACGCTCCATGCGACGCAGCCGGGACGTTCTGTACGATGAGGCTCGACACGCCAGCGCGTGGTCGCGGCCGAGAGCAGGCGATGCTCCGCGCCAGGGCGAGCCAGCAAGCCCAGACCGCGTCCGCTTCCGGCCGCGAGCCGCAGCCGGCGTGACGCGGCAAGAGTGAGACCCTGGCCGTCCGCGACGACGCACGTCGGCGTCTGGGAGCGGAGGGCCATGTCGATTGCCCACAGACGAGCATCGGGACTGGGCGGATCGATGAAGACCGAGGCAACGAGGACGCGGCGATCCAGAAACGCCGGGAATGGGAAAACGCGATCGCCGATCCAGACGACGCGGCGCAGGACCCGATCATGAACGGCGCACGCGGCAAGGGCGGCGAGAACGGCGATCGGAGCATTCCACGTGCGATGATCCTCCGCCTCATTGAACCACTCATGCGTGGTTCCCAATCGGAGAGGCACGCCGGTCGCCCAGTTCAGATGCGCGGCATCGTGGGCCGATGGGCCGGAGCGCAGGAGATCACGGAGGGCCGGAATGACGGTGGGTCGTATCACGTTAGGCATATCCTAACGTGTACCAATCAAAATTCCAAGCGAAATCAAGACTGGGGGCCGAAAAGGCCTCCAAAGCCCTGTAAGTCCGCCCTTTGAATGCACTCCGGCCCGTCCCTTTTTGGGCTGTTGACGGCTCGGGAGACCAGTTGGGAGAGCATCAAGTCCGCGGGATAGGGATCGAGCAATGCCCGCAACTGGTCCGCACTTGGATTGGCCTTGGAAGGGTCTGTCCCGATCCACTGGCGGGCCTCCGCAGGGCCCAGGATCACCGGCATGCGATCGTGGACCTTCGACACCATCTCGTTGGCAGAAGTCGTGATGATCGTGTATGAATCGATCAGTTGCCCCGCAGGAGAAGCCCACGACTCCCAAAGACCCGCCAGGAGCCAAGGGTCCACGCCGGTTGGCGTCATGTAGATGGGCTGCTTGGCCTTCTGCCCTTCAATCGCCTGCCATTCGTAGAAACCGCTGATCGGGACGATGCACCGTCGCTTCTTGAACGCGTTGCGAAACGCAGGCCTGGTGTCGATCGTTTCAGCGCGGGCGTTGATGAGCGAGTTCCCAATCGCCTCTTCTTTCGCCCAGGACGGAACCAGGCCCCACCGCATGGTGCGCAGAACGGCGCCGCCCGCATCATCGCCTCGGATGATCACGGGAGCGCTCTGGGTGGGAGCGAGGTTGTAACGCATGGGCAACTGGACTTCCGGCGAGAGAAGGCCCATGAGCCGGTGAAGCTGCTTCCACGTGTAGAGATGGGTGTATCGGCCGCACATGAGCAGTCGCTCCCGGAATGCCGAGGCCGCGCCACGCGTGCTCCCGTCAGCCCGATTCTACGCGCCCGCGATTGTCACCCGGAGCATGACAACGCAGCCCTCCGTCAAGAGCGGGCCGCTGCCCGCATGTCCACATCGTGTGAGCCGCCGCACGCCGCTGGGGAAAGCCAAGGACCTCGCGGGAGCCCGCCGAATCGCCCGTATGTATACTCGTTCCATGACCGCTCAAGCCCCGATCGATACCCACGAGCTGCGCGCCATGGAAGTCCGCGGCGGGAACGATGCCGCGAACGACCGGCTCTCGGTCTGGGGGTTCGAGGCGTACATCTATGCGCTTCCGCACAACAACGAGCCCCACGGCGGGGACTTGCGGGTTGTCTCCACCTGCGCGATGGGCCAGATTGTCCGCTTCACGTTGGCGGACTTGGCCGGGCATGGCTCGGAAGCGGGCGACATGGCGTTGCGATTGCGATCGCTGATGCGCAAGAACGTCAACATGCCCAACCCAACGCTGTTCGCCCGTGCCCTGAACAAGGAGTTCGTGCGGATGGCCGAGGGTGGTCGCTTCGCCACGGCGATCATCACGACCTACTTCGCCCCCACCGACCACCTTATCGTCTGCAATGCCGGCCATCCTCGCCCGCTGCTCTACCACGCGCCCGCGTACGAGTCCGGCCCGAATGACCCGCGGACCTGGCAGTTATTCGATCAAAGCTCCTCGTGCGTCATCAGCGCCGAGAACGTGAAGAACACAGGGATCTCGAACCTGCCGCTGGGCATAATCCAGCAGACCGACTACCCGCAGTTCGCCACCCGGCTGGTCGCCGGGGACATCCTGCTCTCGTACACCGATGCGCTGATCGAGGCGTCCGATCTGGCCGGAAACCAACTCGGTGAACAGGGCCTGCTGGGAGTTGTCCGCCGTCTGGGAGTCGATGGGCTCACGCCCGATCAGATCGGGCCGGCTATCCTGGAGGCGGTGGCCGCCCACCGTGCCGGCAAGCCCGCCGACGATGATGTCACGCTGTTGGTCATGTACCACACAGCCACCAACCCGCCCGATGGAGTATGGGATCGGCTCAAGGCGCTGGGCCGACTTGTAGGGCTGGTTGGGTAGTTGGCCCCAAGAGACATGGATTGTTCGTTTGGCAACCAGCATGACCAAGAAGTCAACGACGAGAGCGAAAAAGGCGACGCCGAAGCCTGTCATAAAGGTCGCGGGTGAGAAGAGGTCGGTGCGAGAAAGAACAGCCGCCAAGCCGCGCCCCAAAGGCGAGCTATCCCCATCCGTGGAAAACGTCGAAAAAGTCATCGCCTCCCTGAAGCGACTCGCCACCAGGGCAACTCTCCACGGCATGGCCCGATACGGCATCCCGTCCCACAACGCCTTCGGCGTGCCCGTTGGCAAGATCAAGCAACTCGGGAAGCAACTCGGGCGCAACCACGAACTCGCCGCGGCACTCTGGGAAACCGGTTGGTACGAGGCCCGCATGCTGACCTCGTTTGTCGATGACCCGGCGCGAGTCACCCCCGCCCAAATGGACCGTTGGGCGAAGGACTTTGATAGTTGGGCGATCTGCGACACCCTCTGCTTTCACCTCTTTGACCGCACCCCTCACGCCTTTGCCAAGGTCGAACAGTGGAGCAACAGGAAGCCGGAGTTCGTCAAGCGGGCCGCCTTCGCGCTCCTGGCATCGCTCGCCCTTCACGATAAAGCAATCGGCGACGAGCCCTTTGCCAAGTGCCTTCCTCTCATCGAGAAGGCCGCGACGGACGAGCGAAACTTCGTTAAGAAGGGGGTGAGCTGGGCCCTCCGTGGCGTTGGCAGGCGCAGCCCCTCGCTACACATCGCCGCCGTCGATCTTGCCCAGCGTCTGGCCGCTTCCCAGGATCCCACGCCACGTTGGCTTGGGAGGGATGTGCTGCGGGACATTACCAGACCCGCGGTAATGCGCCGGCTCGTCGCCCGGCGCGGCCCACGCGTCTGAACGCGGCTGCTCTCGATTCCGTGCCATACTCATCCCCCGCGTGGATCCCGGCTGACAGAAATCCCAAGCCCATCCGGGTCCAGGTACTGGGCGATCCGCGTGCCGAAGAGTTCCTTCGGCGCTTGCAGGCACGGCACGCCCCGATCCATCAACCGTTGTTGGAACTCTTCGAGATCGGGCACACACAGTCCGGGCCGGCACCGGCCGGCGGGCAGGTGATCCTGATCATCGTCTGCCGAGTTGCTCTATCACTCGCGTGCAGCGCCAGCGTGGCGCCTTGCGTTGAGAACTCAGTCCGTCCGGGAGACTCGAATCGCAACGGCAGCCCCATCACTTCCTTGTAGAATGCCACCGACCGCTTCATGTCTCTCACAAAGACGATGGCGTACCCCAGCCGCATCGAGTCCTCCCTTCGAGATACTCCGGCCAAAGCCCGCAAAGTCATCCCTGGATGAGGACCTTGAACCCTCCGTAGGCCATGCGCTTGACGTCGAAAGGCATCCCTCCGGGGTCCGTCATCTTCGCCAGACGCGGGTCTTTCATTACCTTCGCGTTGACACGGTCGCGGTGGGCCCGCGACTTGAACACGATCCACGAGAACATCACCGTCTCGCCGCGCTTCTGCTTGACCAAGCGCGGAAACGGCATCCCCATCTTCACGGTGAGGTCATCGCCGACACACTCACGGAACTCCAGGGCGCCGTGCTCGCGCCAGAGCTTGGCGCACTTCAGCGCCATGCGGCGGTAGGCGACGAGCTTCTTGATCGGAACAGGAAGGACGAATCCATCGACATAGCGGGCCATAGGAAAACTCCGTTGGAAGTACCAGGAACATCAGTGGATGCTAAGTCCGCAGGGGCAGCAGGTCGCGGACTCGTCTGTCGCGCAGAAACAGGCCCAGCCAGACCAGCATGCCAAAGACAATTGGCCCGAAGAAAGGATCGCCAACGCGGACATGGGTCCCTTGCCGTTGCGAATGTGCGACCAAGTACACTCTAACGCCCCCCGTTCTTCGGCGCCTTCACGCCCTCCGCCTTCAGTTTGATCTGGTTCAGACCGTATTCCCAGCCCTTGCTCACGCCCTCGCGATGCTCTTGTGGAATCTGCCCCATGGCACGGTGGATGATCTGGAGGTGCGTCCCGGCGCCCTCCGTCCCCGGGGTCAAACGGTACTGCAAGTGCGATGCCGCGGCGTACGACATGAACATCGGTCCGCAGATCTCCAGCAACGGCTGGGGATGGAACGGGGGCTTGAAGACCTGGACGTGGCCCCAGAAGTGACCGGCGTTGTTGCCCAGGTCGCGGTACCAGCGGCCGCCCGGCCACGGTTCAAGCTTCATCGGGAAAGGCGTGCCATCGGGCATTTCGCTGTTTGGGCCGAGCTGGTCCAGGATGGTTTGCCACACAACCGCGGCCGGTGCGGCGATGTCAATCTCCCTTTTGATAGTGAATGAAGTGATGCCCTCATCCGGCGTGGTGGGTGTGTTGTGGGCAGTGGGGGGGGTATGAGTAACGGGGGTGGTTGTTGGCATGGTTTACATCTCCTGGTTGTTCGACAGGCTTGGCTTGCCGGTCTGTTCGCGGTGCGTGCGCTCCGCGCGTTCCTTGATCCGATCGAGTTGGTGTTGCCAGAACCGCTCGTACACCTTGACCCAGTCATGCACCGGCTTGAGCTCCTTCGCATCCAGCCGGTACATGCGCCGACGGCCCTGTCTGGTCACCGCCACGATCCCGACTTTGCGCAGCACGCTCAGGTGCTTGGACACCGTCGGTTGCGAGAGTCTGAGCGTCACGACCAGCTCTCCCACGGCGTGCTCCCCGCCGCCCACGAGGGCATCAATGATCTCGCGTCGGCGCGGCTCGGCGATGGCGTTGAACACATCTGCGGTGGTGGCAGATCGGGGCATACGCCAGTATATATACCCATATGAGAATATGTCAAGCTCTCTGTGGAGACCGGGCCGTAACCGGAAATCTCGGCCGGGTTTACCGCGATTGGCCGGTCAACTCCGCAAGCTTCATCACGGTTCGCCAGTTCCGCGTCGTGCTCGTGGTTGAAAGTGCGGAATCCAAGAAGGGGCCCGTGAGCTTGGTCTTGAGAACGCCATTCCGCAGGTGCAAGTAAACCTCTCGGCCCCGCACTGCGCACGAATCCCCCGGCGAACGGTTAGGGTCCAGGGTTGCAACGAGCCGGGGATCCGGTACCTCCGCCAGAAAACCGACGAAGAGAGCCTTGCCGTCAGGATCAGCACTCAAGAATGGGTTGTCGGCAGCGACCCTGGCCACTTCGTCGCCCGTGCGAATCAACACGAGCGGCTTGAACCCAAACCGCTCTTCGATCTTCTCCGCCGCCAAGCGCGGCACCCTCCTTGCAACGGATGGCGCCGCCCCAAACACGACGTTTCCGCTCTGAATGTACGTCCGAACATCACTGCACCCGCACTCGGTGACGATTCCTGCGAGGGCGGCCATCGGGATCATGTGCTTCCCGCCAACATTGATGCCTCTGACGAGCGCTAAATGGACGCTTGAGTGTGTTGCCACTGCTGAACCCCTGCTTCCGCGACACTTCCGGTTGATGGTGGCCCACCTGTGTGCGCCCGTGCCGGAGGGTGCCCAGGACAACTATCCGGGACGTGCCCACACGAACGAGAATAATCCATGTATTCTCCGTTGCAAGTGCTCCACTCACTCGCCCCCATCCGCCCGCACCTGCACGCCAACTTCTCGCCGCGTACCGCGCCCGTGTTGACGGTCGACTCCGGCGACACCGTGTGCTTCGCGACACCGGATGTGGGCTGGGGGCTGGAGCCCCCCAATTCGCCAACGGCGTCGCGCCGCAAGGTCGAGCCGCGCGATCCCATCGCAGACAACGGTCCCTGCCTGTGCGGACCGATCGCGGTGCGTGGCTCTCGCCCGGGCGACACCCTGGAGGTCGCCATTGAGTACCTCCGCCCCGGCCCCTGGGGCTGGACGTATGCCGGGCGCGGCACCTCAACCCCCGCCCTCAACGCTGCCCTCGGGGTCGCGGATGCGCCCCTCACCCTGCTGCGATGGGCGCTCGATCAGGATCGAGCCGTTGCAATGTGCCAGACTGGTCGGGTGGTCCCGGTTCGTCCATTCCTCGGCATCGTCGGACTCGCCTCCGCTCTAACCAGTAACGATGTGTGCGGATGGACGCCCCGAGCGAGTGGGGGCAACATGGATTGCCGTGAACTGGTAGCGGGGAGCACGCTCTTCCTGCCGGTCATGGCCGAAGGGGCGTTGCTGTCGGTCGGAGATGGCCACGCGGCCCAGGGTGATGGCGAACTGAGCGGGACCGCGATTGAGTGCGCGATGGAGGAAGCCCGGCTTCGACTGACCATCCGGCGAGACCTGGCTGTCACAAGTCCGCGAGCGAAAACGCCCGAGGGCTGGGTCACCATGGCTTTCGCCCACGACCTGGACACCGCCGCCGCCAGTGCTGCGTCCTCGATGCTTGACCTCATGGTTGAACTGCTCAGCGTGACCCGCCCCGAAGCGCTCGCGTTGGCCAGTTCCGTGGTCGACCTGCGCATTACCCAGATGGTCAACCCGCTGCGCGGTGTGCACGCGGTGCTGAGCTTGTGAAGTCGTCGCCTGCCCCGCAGCCTTGCGTACGCCAGCGGGGCGGCACTCGACTTGGCCAAGAATGAAAAAAGGGCCCCACGAAGGGGCCCCCTGAACAACTACAGGAAACTGCGCTGCCTCAGCACTCGCCCCCGCCCAGCACGCGGAAGAACGCCTCGATGTCAAGGTCCGTTCCGGTGTCGCCGTCGCCATCAAAGTCAGCGCTTCCGCAGGTGGCGCAGCAGTCGCCGCCCAGGCATGCGAAGAAGGCCTCGATGTCCAGGTCTGTCCCCGTGTCGCCGTCGCCATCGAAGTCCGCTGATCCGCACGGTGACGCCGGGCAGATCTCAACAAACTGATTGCCGGCGATTGCCGAGAAGTTCACGAGGCGAGTTTCGCCAAGGTTGGCGCTGCCGTCGGGCAGGCCACCAATAACCTGGTTTGACATGACCGAGTGTCCGCCGTTCTGCACCGCGCCCATCACCTTGATGCACGACACCCCGTCCCAGCCCAGTTCCGAAAGGGTGAGCTCGAGTTCAAGCCCCGTTGTGACCGACGCAGCCCCGGCCGCACTTGTCGTCGTCACGCCCAGGATGTTGGAGTTGTCGATGGCGACGCGAAGAAGTCCCGGTGTCCCAACCGGCATCGTGGGGTCAATGGTCAGGCTCTCGGCCGCTGTGCGGGGCGCAAAGTTGGTGAAGATCTGAGGCGTGAACCCATCCTGTGGGTCAAGGCGCGGTCCGCTGAACGTAATCGGGTCGAACAGCGGCTTAGAACCCCCATCGTACGCGCCGTAGTCAAGGTTGTTCCCGCCGAAGTCCTTCCTGGGACCGTCCGCTCGGAGGACGGCGGCATTGGCGAAGACCTGTGGGCCGGAGCCGTTTGTAAAGGCGACCCAATAATCCGCGAATACACCGGTATCGAAGGTCAGGCCCGGATTGACGCCGTTCCCACCCATGCGGTTGAGGCCGTTGAAGTCGATGTCCACGTTGTCCCCACGCAGCGGGCTCTGCCCATCCGCGGGGGTCACGTCAAAGAACAGGTCGATCTTGCTGTAGTTGCTCTGCAGATTGCCCGTCAGCAGCAGGTACATCTTGCCAGCGGCGGAGTCGATGTACCCATACAGCCCGTCAAGCTCCGAGCCATTGGAGTTATCGCGGTTCCCGGCGGGAGGCGGGCACGGCGCGGGAACGCCCGCGATGTTGCTGTTGTTGACCGCCACTTCAATGTTGTCGGGGTTGGTGCCGCCCGCGAGCACGCCGCTGCCGCTCCCGGTCAGCACGCTGCCTAGGTACACGCCCGGCCCACCCGCAACGCTCAGGTCCGCGATGTTGGGGTAGTGCGAAATCATGCCCGGCCCGGCGCCACCAGCGCCGAACGTGATCAGGTAGTCGGCCGTGAAGGCCGCATCAAACTTGAGGCCCGGATCGGTGCCGTTGCCCTGCATCCGCTGGAGCGCGCCGTCACCGGGGGACTGTTCATCGATTACCTGGAAGACCGAAGCAGAATCAAGCTGGTTGAATCCGCTGGCTGTCCCGGTATCGATGAAGAACTCGAGTTTGTTGAAGTTGCTCTCAAGATTCCCGGTCAGCATCACAAACAGCGTGCCGTTGCGGATGGTCGCGTACGCACCATCCAACTCCGACCCGTTGGCCTGATCGGTCAGGCCGTCCGTCGAGTCGCCAAAGCCGGTCCGTGTCGTCTGCAGTTTGAGGGCCAAAGGGTACGCCGCGTCCTTCGTTCCGTCGATGACCGGGCTGGTTCCTGCCAGAGCCGTCGCAGTGAAAAACTGGTCGCCCGCGATGGCGGAAAAATCAACAAGGCGAGGGCTGGCCAAGTTGGGCGATACCGCTGGCAACCCGCCCAGCACCTGGTTCGATGCAAACGTGTGGTCGCCGCTGTTCACAAACACGCACACCCGCACACTGCCCGCAGGGCTGCCGATGGCAGTCAGGGGGATGGCGAGTTCGATCCCGGTAGAAACCGTGCCGGGGTTTCCGACGTTGGCCTCGTTGCACGTCCCGCCTGAGACGTTGTCGACGAAGCCCGTGGGAACATTTTGTACCCAAAGGATGGGTCCATAAAGGCCTGACTCGCCCGTACCCAGCGCGCCGTCGATGGTCGGTTGGGCCACGGCTGTACCAGCCGCTGCCAGCAATAGCGCGACGCCGGTCAGAACATGCTTCTTCATCCTGGAATCTCCCTCTTGTACTCTCTGGTGACGATCAATGAGACTCAAACTGAGCGATACACTCGACTTGTGGCAACCATACCCTGGGCCGCGTGCGCGGCCGAACAAGCGGCTTTGCCATGCTTTAATCTAGCATGGCAGCATGTCTTTTCGAGATTAATTCTCCGCGTTTTGTGGTTTCGATTTGGAGTTCTCGATTCCACACCCTGGGATAATCCTTGGCTGCTTCAGACATGCCCCAGATGGATGGGTGTGTGACGCGATGTTTTGCCGTTGTCAGTCTCGAGCACCCGATCTTTGGTGGCTCCCCGGCATCGGTAACCGTCCAAAGCACGAACGTTGTGAAGCCGATGTGGCGCCAAGTTGTATCTATCGCTAGAGCCAATGCCATGTCGAAGTCCGTTCCGACGGTGCCCCGAGTCTTGACGCCGACGCACCCGATTCGCTAGCGTGTCGGTATCCAGGGCGGACGACTGAAACGGCGACCCGCACCATCCTCGAAAAGTGGTACTATTGATCGCTCAGCCGCTCGCGGTCAAAGGGACACTTATGCCGATCAATCCCTCCTTTCATCGAGTGTGTTTCCACGCTCCCAACCCCAGGGCCTCCGGCAAAAAGGGGCGAGGGGCATTCACGCTCATTGAACTCCTGGTCGTGATCGCCATCATCGCGCTCCTCATTGGCATTCTGCTCCCGGCCTTGGGCAAAGCGCGCCGCTCAGCGCAACAGGCCAAGAACCTGTCCAACCTCAAGTCCATGGGCCTGACGATGACGCTGTACGCCAACGACTACAAGTCGTGGCTCCCGGTGATGCCGATCCCGCCCGCCTACCAGTCAGCCACTTCGCTCAGCGGTCAGTTCGTGTACGGGGGGGTTGCCGGTCTTTTCAGCCTGTTCCAAAAGGGGGATGGTGACCAGACGGGCAACTTTGGGTATCGCGGCACCTCCGGCAACGAGGACACGGCGGGCTACTGGGCTCCCGCAGGGGTGGCGCCGAATCGAGTGCCGCTGTTGAAGTCGTACTTAGATGGTTATGCGGTCCTGGTAAACCCCGCCGACAGGGAAGACCACTACTTCGGCATACCCGCCGGACCTCTGCCGCCGCTCAACTGGATCACCGCCCCGACCAAGCTCCCCAAGGCGCCGGGCTCTGACTACGAGGTTGTCAGCTACAACATCAGTTACCTCTACATCGCCGGGCTTAAGACCGATGAACCCACCATCATCACCTCGGCCCCGTTCTGGGGCGATGAAACCAACGGCCCGGACATCAGCACGCTTGCCTTTTATGGCGGAGGTGGTGGTTCGGGCCCCTACTTTCCGGCAGACGCCATTCCCGGCGAGTACATGAAGAACGACAATCTGGGCAAGGAAGGCGGATCGTTTGTGTTCACCGATGGCCACGCGACTTTTCTGAAGAGCGCGGCACCCGACACCATTCAAAACGTCTTCTTCAGCTCGGATTCAACCCGGTATCCACTGAGCATAAATGCGCTCTCGCGAGCCCCGAACCTGAGAAGCAACAAAGTTCAGACCATCGACTGACCCTGTGCCCCGCTCTGACAGCGCGGCCCGGGATGGGTAGGCTTCCCCCCGCGTGCAAAGCCGGGCGGGTGGGAGTACTGACTTGGCCGATTCCAAACCGACTGCGGCGACCCGTCCGCGGAGCGATTCCCTCCTGCGGCGCGCGACGGTTGCGCAGGAATCCGGCCTCCTCCTCGTCATCATCCTCCTGATGGCCTGCCTTACCACGTTCGGCGGCACCAAGAACAAGCGTGTTATGGATGAAGCCACTGGGCAGACCACGACCGTCCAGGTCAACAAGTTCCTGGACTTCCAGAACCTCGTTCTGCTCGCCAAGGACGCCAGTTACATCGCAATCATGGCCGTGGGAATGACCGCCATCATCGTCATGGGAGGAATTGACCTCTCCGTCGGCTCCATTTACGCCATGTCCGCGGTGGTGGGGGCTATGGCCCTGCGAGCACTCCAGGCCCAGTGGCTGGGCGTTCCCTACGAGGGCGCGGTTGCCACCCTTGGAGGGGCCCCGTGGTGGGTGGCGATCCCCGTGGGAATCGGCGTCTGCTGCGCTGTTGGCGCGGCGTGCGGCGCAGCCAACGGCACCATGGTCGTCGGGCTCAATGTCCACCCCTTCATCATCACGCTGGGCATGATGGCCGTCCTGCGCGGGCTGGTCTTCGTCCTGACCCAGGGCCAGTCGGTATTCAGTTTTCCAGAGGCCTTCACCAGCGGGTTTTTCAAGGCTCAAATACTCGGTGTCTACCCCGTGCCCGTCATAGTCATGGTGCTCGTCGCCCTCGCGGGGTACATGGTGCTCAACCGCACTGTCCTGGGCCGTCGCACCTACGCGATCGGCGGCAATGAGACCGCCGCGCGGTACGCGGGCATCCCCGTCGGACGCGTCAAGATCATCATGTACACCCTCATGGGAATGCTCGCGGGCCTGAGCGCCGCGGTGTACCTGGGTTACCTGGGCGCGGCCGCTTCCGATGCGGGAAGTGGATATGAACTCAGTGTCATCGCCGCGACCGTGATCGGCGGGGCCTCGCTCTCCGGGGGGCGTGGCTCGGCCCTGGGGGCGGTGCTTGGGGCGTTCCTCATCCAGCTCATCAGCAACGCCATGATCATCCTCGACATCGACCCGAACTACACCCAGATCGTGATGGGCGCGGCGATCATCGTCGCCGTTGTCCTCGATCAGGTAAAATCCCGCTTTGTTCCTGCCGCCCACTGACTTGCGAGGCCAGAAGGCCCAGGACTTGGCAACAATGACCCGTGCCCGCTTTGCTGTACCATGCGGCACACACCTTTTCGGAGAACAGTCATGAAGAACCTTACCCCACTTCGCGCGGCAGCCCTCGGCGTGCTCGGTCTCACCCTCTCGCTGCTCGGGGGCTGCGACAAGAAAGAGGCACCCGCCACCCCGGCCGCCTCCACGGCGCCGGCCAAGAAGGAGGCCGCGCCCGGAGCTGCGACAAACGCCACCGCCGCCGCCGCGCCAGCGCCGGGGTCGAAGACGTCACTCGTCATCGGAGTGATTGCCAAGAGCCAATCGAATCCTGTCTTCATTGCAGCACGCACCGGGGCCGAGGACGCCGCCCGCGACCTCTCGAAGAAGTACGGAATCGACATCAAGGCCAAGTGGCAGACTCCCGTGAGCGAAGACGCTCAGAAGCAGGCGCAGTTCATGGAACAACTGGTTTCGGAGGGTGTGGACGCTATTGCCCTGAGCTGCACCGATGGAGAGGTCCTGAAGAACTCCATTGACACCGCCGTTTCCAAGGGGGTTCAGGTCATGACGTTTGACTCCGACTCTCCCCAGAGCAAGCGGCTGGCCTACTACGGCATCAACGATGTGGACGCGGGCAAGGCCGTCATGCGCGAGCTCGCCAAGGCATTGGACGGCAAGGGTGGAGCGATCGCCATTCTCGCCGGCAACCAGACCGCTCCGAACCTCCAGGCCCGTGTCGCGGGCGTCAAGGCGCACCTCGATACCCTGAAGGACAAGGGCTTCACGCTCAAGCAGGTGTACTACCACAAGGAAACCGCCAACGATGCCGCCGCCATGGTGCAGCAGGTCCAGACCGCCAACCCCGATATCGCCGGTTGGGCGATGGTGGGTGGATGGCCGCTCTTCACGCAGAACGCTCTCGATGGGGTCAACGCCAAGGTTGTCTCCGTCGACACGCTCCCCGAGCAGCTCGAGTACGTCAAGAGCGGCAAGGTCCAGGCGCTGATCGGCCAGGACTGCTACGGCTGGGGCTACGAGTCCGTCCGGATGCTGGTCGAGAAGCTCCATGAGGGCAAGAACCCGCCCAACGTCATCAACAACTTCGACCTGGCGATCGTGACCAAAGAGAACGTGGCCGACTACGAGGGCCTCTGGCAGAAGTGGCTGGGCAAGAAGTAAGCCCAAGAGCTCGACAACGAACCCGAACCGCATGCGAGGCGCTGTCCCCTCAATACGCGGGCCCGCTTCGTAGCCCCCATCCCTAATCCAGTGGGGCTACGGTCGCGCCCATCGCCGTTCACCCGCTGATCGCCTCCGCGCACCTCCGCGGTCTCTTCGTTCCAGTTCAGATCTCCCGCTCTCCCTCCGCGTTCCTCTGCTCCCTCTGCGACCTCCGCGATCCGTTTTGGAGTCTTCGCGACCCGCTTGAAGTATGACCGAAGACCAGCCAATCCTCGTCCGTGCCGAGAACATCTCCAAGCGCTTCGGGCTTACCCAGGCGCTCGACGGGGTTTCCGTCTCCTTCCGGCGCGGTGAAGTCCATGCCCTGATGGGCGAGAACGGCGCCGGCAAGAGTACCCTCGGCAAGGTCATCGCCGGGCTTCACAAGCCGGATGACGGCTTTGTCGAAGTCGATGGGCGACGTCTCAAGCCCGGCTCATTGGAGGACGCCTTCCACGCGGGCGTGCGGCTGGTTCATCAGGAACTGGCCCAGTGCGCCAACCTGTCCGTGGCCGAGAACCTGAGCCTGCACAGCATCCCGCGTAACAGGCTCGGGCTGGTGGACAAGCCCGCCATGGCCGCTCGGGCCGCCCGACTCGTGCACCGACTGGACGCCGGGATCGATGTTGAAGCGCCTCTCGGGCTGCTCTCGCCGGGTCGCCGCCAGATCTGCCAGATCGCCGCCGCCTTGGACGATGCCCACGACGGTACCAAAGGCCCTGGCGAGACAGCCGCCAGCGCCAGGGTCATTGTCTTCGATGAACCCACCAGTTCACTCTCCATCGCCGAGGCCGACAGGCTCATGGAAATCACCCGGAAACTGGCCAGCGACGGCCTGACGATCATTTACGTCAGCCATCGCATGGGCGAGATATTCGCCGTCTGCGACCGTGTCACCGTCCTGCGCGATGGTAAGTTCATCGCGACCAGCGTCGTCAAGGACATCGATGAGCCCGCCCTCGTCGAGCAGATGATCGGCCGCCGGTTGGAGGTGTCAATCCGGCGCGGTTATGGTGGCGGCGGGAGTGGGGGTGTTCCCGGTCCGCACGAAGGCAACGCCGATGAGGCCGCCGCGCTGCGGCAGTTGGCCGAGAGTGGCGCGGCCCACACGGCCCCGGGGGGAGCGCTTCTTCAAGTATCCAACCTCTCAAGCCATCGCCTCCGGGATATCTCCCTGACTGTCCGAGCCGGTGAAGTCGTGGGTGTCGGTGGCCTCGTCGGGTGTGGTCGTTCGGAACTGCTCAACTCCATCTTTGGCCTGGACCCCACCACGCGCGGCAAGGTGCGGGTTGGTGACCGGCCCCTCAGACTCGTTTCTCCCACCGACCCGATCCGCGCCGGCGTCGGCTACGTCCCGGAGGACCGCCGCCTTCAGGGCCTCTTCTTCCAACTGGGCGTCGATGAGAACATCGTCGTGCCCTTCATGGAGCGACTCGCCCGCGCCTTTGGATTCCGATCGGGGGCCGCTGAGAAGCAGCTTGTCACCGACCGCGTGGCTGAGTTCCGGGTCAAGACCGCCTCGCCCCGATCGCTCCCCGGCGAACTTTCCGGCGGCAACCAGCAGAAGCTGCTCATCGCCCGTTGGATGAGCCGCTCGACCCGCGTGCTGTTGCTCGATGAACCCACCCGTGGCATCGATGTCGGGACAAAGGCGGAGATTTACAGGCTGGTCCGCAAGGCCGCCGACGCCGGCGCCGCCATCCTGCTGGTCTCCAGTGAAATGCCGGAGTTATTGGCCCTCTCGGACCGAATCCTCGTCATGTGCGAAGGTCGGATAGGCGGAGAACTGACCGGCGCGGCCATGACGCAGGCCAACATACTCCGCCTCGCAACCCTTGAAGCCGAAAGGCCCACCCTCCAACCCGCACTCCATGTGGCGGCTACGCCGGCCTGATGGTGCCCACCACGGGCGACTTGATCATCGACCCGCTGAGCCGGCTGAGCAGGCGCGGCACATCGGCATCGAAGATGACCTCGGTGCGGTGATTGAGCCGGAGGAACGATTCGCGCTCGACATGGTCAAGAAAAGTCATGAGCGAATCGTAGTACCCGGCTGTATTCAGCAGGCCAACGGGCTTGCTGTGGATGCCCAACTGTGCCCACGCCAGGATCTCGAACATCTCATCCAGCGTGCCCAGCCCCCCCGGAAGCGCGACGAACGCATCCGCGAGGTTGGCCATCATCATCTTCCGCTCGTGCATCGTCTCGACGACGTGGAGGGCGGTGATGCCGGTGTGCCCAAGTTCGCGACCCTCCAGCAGTTTCGTAATCACCCCGATCACCTGCCCGCCCGCGCCCAGCGCAGCATCCGCCACGGTCCCCATGAGCCCCGCGCGCCCGCCGCCAAAGACAAGCGTGATGCCACGCTCCGCCAGAGACCGCCCAAGGGCCGCGGCTTCCGTTGCATAATCTGCGCGCCCGCCGGTGCTCGCCCCGCAAAAAACGCACACCCGCCGGACCTGACTTGGCGCATCACCCACGCAAACCTCCACTTCCTACTTCAGCGTCACTGTGACAGCCTGGCCGTCCCTTCCCTCCGCCCGCGCCGCCGTTCCATCTTGGAGCACCCGCACCACCAGCTCGCGGTCCGCTCGCTTCATCTTCCCATCGCTCCCGGCCAAGCTGACCGTCACCGTGTTTCCCGACTTCTCCGCAACGTAACGGCTCAGCAGGTACTCACCTTTCTCATACCCAAACCCGTCGCCGGCATCTTCATACAGCGTGCCCGCCGCCTTGCCGTCCTTGTCAAGGCAGACCACCAGCGTGAGCGGGTCCAGCGGCTTCTCGCCCGTGTGGTTGATGTCTGGCCCGGTGGGCAGGATGCTGCCGCCGCGAACAAACAGGCGTGGCAGGTCGGGGTCTGGGCTCGCCTCGATCTCCCGCCACGTCCCCCGCGGCATCACGGGAGCACGGGAGCGGTCCGGCAGGACTTGGGCGACAACCAGCAGGTGTTCACCCAGGAGGAACGAATCATCCTCCGATCGCAGGGCGGGGTCCTTGGGATCGGCGAAAAACGTAGGCCGAGCCACCGGAAGCCCGTTCACGCTTGCCTCCTGGAAGAGCGTGTACAGGTACGGCATCAACCGGTAGCGACGCTTCAACGCTTCGCGGCACGTTGCCTCGACCTCGGGACCAAAGGCCCACGGTTCCTTGTCGATGTTCTCCTTGCCCGTGTGCCCGCGCGAGAATGGCAACAGGGCACCAAACCCCATCCAGCGTGCAAAGAGTTTCCCATCGCCATTGCCCGCAAACCCCCCGATGTCAGGCCCGATGAACGGCTGGCCCGAGAGCCCCACGTTTAGCACCATGGGGATCGATGCCTCCAAGTGGAACCAGTCGGCGGAGTTATCACCCGTCCATGTCGCCGCGTACCTGTGCCCCCCGATGTAGTTTGCGCGGCTGAGCACAAACGGTCGCTTCTCCGGGTTCGCCGCGGCGATCCCCTCCCGAGTCCCCTTCACCATCAGCATCCCGTATACGTTGTGGTACCGAGCATGGTCGCCTTCGGCTCTTTCGCTCTGCGGGCTTCCCACCGGAGTGAGAAGGGCCGGGTCGCCCTGGTGCCGATTGTCCTCGGGCATGGTCTTGCTCTTGACGTTGAAGATCGCCGGCTCGTTCATGTCGTTCCACACGCCGGTGATTCCCTGGGCCATGAAGTCCCTGTAGAACGGCCCCCACCAGGCCCGGACCCGCGGGTCCGTGTAATCGGGGAACACGCACCACCCCGGCCAAACCTCGCCCCGGTACGTCTTCGCGTCGGCGCCCTTCACCCAGACGTCTTGCTCGTTTCCGGAATCAAAGATCTTCGTGATTCCCGGGCCGGTCTCGGCCTTGATGCCCGGGTTAATCATCCACACGTTGTGGAAGCCGTCCTTGAGCAGGTCGGCATTGAGTGCTTTGGGATCTGGGAAGTACACCTTGTTGAACGTGAACACGCGGAAGGTGTCGTAGTAGTCGATGTCGTACCAGATGACATCGCACGGTATGCCGCGCGAACGGAACTCCGCGGCTATCTCACGGACCCGGGCCTCGGGGAAGTACGAGTACCGACACTGGTGGTACCCCACGGCCCACTTTGGCGGGATGGGCATATGCCCGGTCAGCCGCGCCAGTTCCATGAGCACGTCCTGAGGATGGTCCCGCTCAATGACGATGACCGGAAAACTCGGCCCATCGGCGAAGAACAGGATCTCTCCGGGATCGGCGGCCGCCGTGTCCACGGTGCACCGGTAGGTTGTATCCGCAAGCACGCCAAACGCCGTGCCATCCTCACGAACCGCCAGCACCCAAGGGTGTGACTGATAGAGCGATGTTGCCTCCGGACCGTACCCATAGGCGTCCGTGTTCCAGCAAACGATCCGCTTCCCATTGCGCAGCAGCGGCCCGGCAACTTCCCCGGTTCCATACAGGGACGTTCCGGGCTCGATCTTGATCCGGACGCTCTTCTTTCCTTCAAACTCTCCGAAGGCAGGCAGTACGTGCGAGGCAGTGGGGGCCGCGGCCGCGAAGTCGCCCTTCTGGGATACCAACGCATAAGAGGGGAGGGCCGCGCTAAGCGCTGCCTGGTTCTCAAAGAACCGCACCGTCCCTGGCCCGAGTGAATCCTGGACGGCCTGATCGCCCTTCGCTGCCCAGGGCACCTCTGCGCCAAACGCCGCCACGGCTCCGAATCCGCAAACCGCCGCCAACGCCGCGATCGTTCCGGCCCATGACCAAGTCCGTCCAACGAGCATCGAATGTCCCATCTTCCGCATCTCCGTATCCCCATCTTCACACCGACGGGGCTGTTCGTGGTTGGACAGAGTAGCGGAAACCTGTCTCCCGACCCAGGATCGGACCTCAGACAGAGCCCGACCATTGAAGTGGGTCTGCTGCCGCGAGCTCGATCGGCGGCAGCTTTGGACCGGTAGGATCGCTCTCAGACCGCCGGAAGGGGCAGTTCCCCCCAAGCGGCCGTCCAGAAATCCATGAGCCAAGTGCGTCCTTCTGCAAAAAGTGAACGTAAATACCTCGTTCGGGTATTCCAAAATCCGGCTTTGCGCGTCATACTTCACGGGCGAACTACTTTGGGCAGAGTCGCCCTACCGCCAGCCCGCATCGGGCCGGAGGCCTTAGCTATCAAGTGCGCGGCCCATGTCGCGGGCCTGAAGAGGAGTCTCTGGATGATTCGACCGACCGCTCCCAGTTCTCGCGCATGGGCGCTCAAACTCGCAGCCGGCCTGGTCTTGGCCCTTCCCGCGGCGGCGCAGGCGCAGATCAGCGAGGAGAACCCCTCCCCCATGCTCCAGTGGTTCGAGTGCCGCTGGTCGGACATGGAGCGGCGGATGAGCGACTACTTCATCGCGGGGTATGGCTCGGTCTGGGTGCCGCCAATCTCACGCGCGTACACCCCGCCTACCCAGCTCAACCAGCACTCCACCAGCGCCGGCTACGACACCTTTGATCGCTTCGACCTCGGCAAGCCCGGGGCGACGACGGCCTACGGGACCGAGGCCTCGTTCGGCTCGGTGGTCGACGAGTTCCATCGCGCCGGTGCTCAGATTTACATCGACATCGTTCTCAATCACAACGCGGGGAGGCAGACGGGCGTCACGTTCCAGCAGGAGGGCGGGTATCCAGGGTTCTGGATGAACTCGACCTTCCCTGTCACCACCAAGCAGCCCACGGATAACTGGGGAGACTTCCACAACGGCATCGCCGGTGGATACTACCAGTCGGAAAATCCCGGCGGGGCCCGCTACTGCCTGCACAAGGGCGACTTGGTCGCGCTCGTCGATATCAACCACGGCTCGGTGAACAACTTCATCCGGCAACCAACCACCCCGGGAAACCCGCTCAACATCCCGGGGGGGACGTACTTCAACATCCCATCAGCCGAGAACGCGCGGTTCTATCCCGACTCAGCCCTCGGGACCAACACTATCAACAACCCGGGCATGTGGTTCGCAGGTGCCCTGACCACCGGGATCTTCGCGGCCCCGTGCGAGGTCCCCGCGCGCAACGAGCCGGCCAGCCAGCTCACGCTGGGTCAGTTCAACTCCGCCAACCCTCTCGCCGGCGACCCGGTTGCGGAGAACGCGACCGGCTACCTGCTCCGCTGGGTGCAGTGGATGCTCGATGTGCACGAGGTGGACGGCTTCCGCATCGACGCCATCAAGCACATGCCGAGCTGGTTCTACGACACGTACTTCGACACCGTTGTGTTCCAGCGCCGCACGACCCCCGATGGACGCGCGGTCACCCCGTACTCCTTCGGAGAGAGTGTCGAGGGCAACGACTTCACCTTCGACCGCTACGTCAGGAAGCCCAACGGGCGCGCCAGCGGGCGCCTGGTGGCCGGTGATGCGTACGGCAACCGCGACTGCCTCGATCTCAACGGCGCCGGTGCTATCCGGAACATCATCGGCAGTGGGGGCGTGGGAAGCTGGAACAACATCATCGGCGCCCACCTCGACAATACCGACGACGGCTTCAACAACGGCTCGGTGGGCGTCAACCATATCTTCAGCCACGACAACGGTTCGGCCGGCGATGGTGGTTCCGCCCCGCCCTTCCCTACCGCCAAGCAGCAGGGGTACTACGCCCACGCCTACCTCTTCATGCGTACCGGCCAGGCCAAGGTGTTCCACAACGCCCGCGGCATCTCCCGCACCGGCTCGGGCTTCTATCCGCGCCAAGGGGTTGTTCCCGCTCTGGGGGTTGATTACGTCACCAACTCGCTCAACCCCACCATCGTCAACCTAGTGCAACTCAGCAACTGGTACGGGCGTGGTGAGTTCACCCCCCGATCACAGGACGCCGATGTGCTCGTCTTCGAGCGCCGCACCAACCTGGGCGGGGGCGGTTACTCCGGCAACGTGCTCGTAGGCTGCAACGACCGTTACGATGCAGGATTCGACAGCCGGTCGATTTCCACCAGTTTCCCCGCCGGCACTCGACTCATCGAAATGACCGGGAACGCAGCGAACGCCACCGTGGACCCCGCGGGCGACATCTTCGATGTAATCACCGTCGGCGCGGGCGGCGCGGTCACCATCCGGGTCCCACGCAACGCCAGCGGCACCGGCGAGCACAACAAGGGCTTTGTCGTGTACGGCCCGGCCATTCCAAGCGGTACACTTGCCCTCACCAACGTGGTCAGTTCGCTCCCCGCCGAGAGCACCTCGGTCGTCCCCGCCTCCCGTCGCCGGCTCAACGCGGTGCCTGTCATCAGCGCCAACTCGTTCCAGATTCAACTCACGACTACCAACGGCGACGCGGGAGCGGCCAACAACGACAACGCGGACGACAACGCCCTGTTCCGTATCAACGCGGGCTATCAGGATTGGAACGCCAGCGGGGGGTTTGACATTCCGTCTACACACCCCGTGACCCCCGGCTACGAAGAGTTCACGACGCTCCGCCAACCCCTTGCCAACACCGCCAACACCAACGGACTGTACCACCAGACCATCGATTCCACGCTTCTCGAAGAGGGCATGAACTACATCGCCGTGGCCGCGTTCCGTAAGCGCAACCTCAACGAAGCCCCGCTCTTCCGCGAGTTCCGCCAGCCGATCTACATCGACCGCTTCGACCCTACCGCCACTTTGCTCGACCAGGGTCCGCTCCCCGAGAACACCATCCAGTTCAAGTTTCACGCCAGGGCGCTGGACCGGACCGTCAACCGTATCCACCTGCTCCTCAACCCCGCTCCGACGGGGACCCCGCTCCTGCTCGCCAGCGCCGCCAACCAGGCGACCATCGACGACCGCTTCGACCATTCCCGCACGCTGACGGGGCTGAGCCCGGGCCCGAACACCGTGCTCTTGCTGGCCTTCGAGGAGAGCGGGCGCGGCATCGCCCAGTACTACACGGTGATCGTCAGCACCTGCGGCTCGCCCGACTTTGACGGCGATGGCGACTCTGGAACCGACCTGGACATCGAAGCGTTCTTCGCGTGCCTCGGCGGCGACTGCTGCGCCACCTGCGGTTCCGCCGACTTTGACGCCGATGGAGATTCGGGCACAGACCTGGATATCGAGGCATTCTTCCGGGTTCTGGGCGGGGGAAACTGCTGAACCGGCCCAGCAAAGCAAGGGGGGAACACAGTTGCCTGTGTTCCCCCGGAGCGATCGTCAAACCCGCTGGATGCGCGGCCGGCCGGGACTCACCGTTCCTTCGCGGCCATCATCTTGATCATGTCCACGCACCGCGCTGAATAGCCGGCCTCGTTGTCGTACCACGACACGATCTTGAAGAATCGCTTGTTCAGCTCGATGCCCGCCTTGGAATCAAAGATCGAACTGTGCCGGTCCCCGATGAAGTCGCTCGACACCACCTCTTCATCCGTATACGCCAGCACGCCCTTCATCGCCCCATCGGCGGCCTTCTTCATCGCCGCGGCGATCTCCGCGTAACTCGTGTCCTTCGCGGTCCGGAAGGTCAGGTCCACACACGAGACATCCGCCGTGGGCACGCGGAAAGCCATGCCCGTGAGCCGGCCCTTCAACTCGGGGATGCAGAGCGTGACCGCCTTGGCCGCGCCCGTGCTCGAAGGGATGATGTTCATGTACGCGTTGCGTCCGCCCCGCCAGTCCTTCTTGCTGGGACCATCCTGCGTGGGCTGCGTCGCCGTCGCGGCGTGGACCGTGGTCATCAGCCCTTCCTCAAGTCCGAAGTTGTCCTGGATGACCTTGGCGACCGGGGCCAAGCAGTTGGTCGTGCAACTCGCGTTTGAGATGACGGTGTGCTTCGCGGGATCGTACTTCTCATGGTTCACGCCCAGGCACAGCGTCGGCACCTGCGCAGGCTCCGACTTGGTCGGTGCCGAAATCAAAACCCGCTTGGCCCCCGCCTGCAGGTGCAGGGAGGCCTTTTCAAACTCGGTGAACAGCCCGGTGGACTCCAGCACGTAGTCGACCCCCAGGTCCTTCCAGGGCAACTTGGATGGGTCCTTCTCGGCGAGCGTCTTGGTGGTCTTGCCATTGACCGTGAATGAGTTCTCCGTGGCCGTCACCTGCGCCGGCTTGCCGCCAATCTGGAAGCGGCCGTGCATCGTGTCGTACTTGAGCAGGTACCCCAGGTTGTCCGCTGGGACCAGGTCATTGACGGCCACCACTTCAACGCCCTGCTCGGAGGCGATGCGGTACACCAGCCGTCCAATGCGACCAAAGCCGTTGATTCCGACGCGGATTGCCATGTGACGGTTCTTTCCTGTGAGGGGTTGTTCTCGAAGCGCACAAGGGTAGCACGAACCCCACGCCTTGTGGGTTCAATGTATCCGGCGGCATTGTCTCCCGTGCCCATCACCTAAGTAGCAGTCCCCGCAAGCGTTGTGGATTGCCAGCAACCGTCTTGCGGCATGCCGTGCCGCACTTCGCCGGCGACCATCGTCAACACCGCCCTTCCCCGGAGTGTGCGGCCCAGGAAGGGAGTGTTGACCGACCTTCCCGCCAGGTTCTCTGCACCGACAACCCACTCCGCATCCGGGTCGATGATCGTCACATCCGCCGGACCGCCCACCCGCAGGCAGCCCAACCCCCGGCGATCAAGCCCGCACAGCCTGGCGGGTTCCACCGTCATCAGTGCGATCAGTCTCGCCCAACTGATCAACCCGGTGCCAACCAACGCCTCCGCATACAGCGCCAGCGCCGTTTCCAGCCCGATCAACCCGAAGGGAGCATCCTCAAACGGCAGCGACTTCTCATCAACAGTGTGCGGCGCATGGTCCGTCGCAAGAATCGTGATGGTCCCATCCGCCACCCCCGCCCGCAGCGCCTCAACATCCTTCCATTCCCGCAGCGGCGGGTTGACCTTGGCCAGCGTGTTGTACCCATCGCACGCCTCGTGCGTCAGCAGCAGGTGGTGGGGGGAGGCCTCGGCGGTAACAGGCTGGCCGCCGGCCCGTGCCCGCCGCACCAACTCCACGGATTCGCCCGATGAGATGTGCTGAACGTGATATCGGCAGCCCGCCGCGCGGTTCAGACGAATGTCCCGCTCGATGATGACTTCTTCCGCAACCCGCGGCCACCCCGCCAACCCCAGGCGCGTCGAGACGGTCCCGGCGTGCATCGCCGCTCCACGCGTCAGGCTCGGCTCCTGGCAGTGCTGCATGAACGCCAATCCCGTCGGCGCCACCGCCGCCAGTACCCGCGCCATCATCCCGGGCGATGCGATGCAGTCGCCGTCATCCGAAAACCCCACCGCGCCCGCCCGCGCCAGCAGGTCGATCTCCGTCATCTCCTCGCCGCGCCGTCCACGCGTCGCCGCGGCGACCACAAACACGCGGCATGCAACCCCCCGCGTGCCACTGGTCGGCCCTGGGACCAGTGCTTCACTCCCATCCCCCCCCATCCCCGCCCGCATCTGAACAAACCGCACCATTTCCGGAGTGTCCAGCGCCGGGTTGGTGTTCGGCATGCAGCACAGCGTGGTAAACCCACCCGCCGCCCCGGCCTTGGAACCGCTTTCGAGCGTCTCCTTCTGCTCCTGCCCCGGCTCCCGCAGGTGAACGTGTGGATCAATCAGCCCGGGAACAACCAGCAAGCCGGCCGCGTCAATCACGCGGTCCGCCGGGTCACGCGGCAGCCCCGTCCCAATGGCCACCATCCGTCCATCCGCCACCGCCACATCCCGCGGCGCATCCAGACCGGAAGCCGGATCGATCACCCGCCCGTTGATAATCAGCATGGAACCCATGATCGCAAGGATACCCCAGGCCGGGTGCCACTGGTCGGCCAAAAGACTGGTGTTACACCCTCACTTCGCTCCTCTCCCCAGTTTGGAAGATCGAATCTCCCCGCCTATCCTGACCCTGACGACGGGGTATAGCGCAGCTTGGTAGCGCGTTTGACTGGGGGTCAAAAGGTCGTGGGTTCAAATCCCGCTACCCCGACTTTGTGAAAGACCTCTGCAAGTGCAGGGGTTTTTTGCATTTCCGGGAAGGCGGTCGGAAGGCTGAACAAGGGCCGCGGACCGCGGGAAGCCAGGCGCCGGTAACACAGCATAGACTGCACCGACTCTATGAAGGCCGGTGCAGTGCCCACGCCCACGCCTGAGACGTTTCACCGCGGAATGAAGAGGCTGACCTTGTTGCTGCGACTGCCGCGCCCCGCCTTTCGGCGCCATCATTTATTTGTTGCCTTGTCACTCATCGCGGCGCTGTCGGCCTGCGCTGAGCGGGATGCAGGCACGATCACCAGGTCCGGGTCCCCGCGAGAGCAGCACGCCGGGCCACGCGGCCAAGGGTCGCCGATCGCGGCAGGAGGCGTGACCGTCGCGGCGCTCGACAAGGCCATCTGGATCGTCTTTCAGGCCAAGGACTCGGCCTATTGGTTTGGGAGTGATGGACAGGGTGTGTACCGCTACGACGGCAAAGCCCTCGTGCGCTTCACCACCGAGCAGGGGCTGACCAGCGACAGGGTCCGCGGCATTCAGGAGGATCGCTCGGGGAATATCTTCGTGTGCGGGGAGCCAGGAGGGGTGAGCAGGTTTGATGGCCGCGGGTTCAGCACGCTGACCGCTCTGGACTCGTCCAAGAGCGAGTGGAGGTTGGGGCCGGATGACCTCTGGTTCCCGGGCGGGCAGGATTCGGGCGTGGTGTACCGCTGGGACGGCACATCGCTGCACCGCCTGGCATTTCCCAAGACTCAGGCAGGCGAAGCGCACATCGCCGCGATCCCGCGATCGAAGTATCCAAACGCCAAGTACAGCCCGTACGACGTCTACACCATCTTCAAGGACAGCAAGGGGCACCTCTGGTTCGGCACGACCGTTCTCGGCGCGTGCCGCTATGACGGGACATCCTTCGCATGGGCCGGCCACGGCGAGAACGGCAGTTTCGGCGTGCGTTCCATTGTCGAGGACAGGGATGGCAAGTTCTGGCTCAGCAACTGCGTGAGTCGTTTCGCTGAGGACCCGAACGCCGCGGCTGAACCGGGCGCCCCGCGCTATCGCAAGGAACCGGGGATCGCAAACGACGCCGACCCCTACTCGGTCTTCATGTCAACCGTCAAGGACAAGAACGGCGACCTGTGGATGGCGACGCTCGGCGGCGGTGCCTTTCGATACGACCTGACCAAGTGGACCCACTTCCCGGTCACACATGACGACAAGCCCATTTGGGTCTACTCGATCTACCGAGACAGGCAGGATGGGTTGTGGCTCGGCACGCAAGAGCACGGGGTGTACAAGTTCAACGGAAGAACGTTCGAGAAGTTTCAACCCTGACGAGACCGGCCAGTGTGGGCTTCCGGGCCCCCCCGATTGCCGCGATGGACCTCCTCGCCGAGTTCTCCCACACCCTCACCTCTTCCAAGAAAAGTTCAATTGGTGTACTGTCACCCCGACTTTTCGAGAGATGAAGACCTTCGACATTCAGGTTGGAGGGTTGTCTCCTTGCACGACAAGAGTTTGCGCGCCGTTGTGCACGTTCAATCGAGCCGCGACGAACACGCGTTTTCAGGCCTACTCCTACAGAGGACTGAACGTTTCGGCTGTCTGCGTCGGCGAGTGGCTCACGTTGAGAGGCGAGACGGCCCATTCGGTGCCCCGCAGTCGGTACCCGATCCGGATCGGTGAGGACACGGAGGGGTCTGACCCTCCTCACGCAGGGCCCGCAGGGCCGTGTTCTCCACCTCGGCCCGCGTGTGCCGGTTGATGATGTGAAAGACCTGCTCCAAGGCACCGCCGACCGCTTGCGGCTGCGTTCCGCCGGTCAGTTTCTGTACCACCGCGTTCAGGTACAGAACCTTGCCGTGCCGGTCGGTACTGATGACACCATTGCCGATGGAGGATGGCGTGACGCGAAGTAACTCGGCCTTGCTGAACGGGCGGCCGCAGGTGCCGGCGAAAAGGTTCGGTCAGTTCTTTTCGCGCATGGCCGAATGTGCGGAATAACCCCGCCAGCGAGGCACGGATGCGCCGTAGCGCCCCGCCGATCCGGAGCAGCCAGACCATAGACCGTGCGACCTCACACGCCGCGCTGTACCCGGTTGATGCATCCGACCCTTGTGCATCTTGCCGTGGTCGATGATGACCAGCGCGGTGCAGCAAACCCACCTCTTGAACGCGGGGCCGCCCAACTCACGCGGTGGTTCATCCGCAGAGGTGGACATTCGCATACACTTCCCGCATGCGGCTCTCCGCCTTCATTCTCGCGAACATGGAGCCCATTCTCCGGGACTGGGTGGACTTCGCCCGCTCCCTTGGCGACGTCACCTCGGAGATGGACGCCTCGGGCCTGCGCGACCACGCCGAGCTGATCCTCCGGGCCGTGGCCGCCGACCTCGAGACCCCGCAGAGCGCCGCCCAGCAGGAGGCCAAGTCGGAGGGCGACGCCCCCGCGCGGCCCGCGCACCTGCCCGCGAGCGCCGCCACCTCGCACGGGGTCGTCCGGGCCGAGGAGGGCTTCAGTCTCGAGCAGATGGTCTCCGAGTACCGTGCCCTCCGTGCCAGCGTCCTGCGGCTGTGGGCAAAGGTGCAGACCGCACCGGACCCCGAGTCCTTCCAAGAACTGATGCGCTTCAACGAGGCCATCGACGAGGCCCTGGCCGACTCGATCAAGACCTACTCCCACGCCGTGGACCAGATGACGGTGAGCAAGGCCAGGTACCGGATGGAGGCCCTGGGCACTCTCTCGGCCGGGCTGGGCCACGACATGGCCAACGTGCTCATGCCCATGCGGATGTGCCTGGGCACGCTCGCCAACGAGGGGCTCACTGCCGAGACTGCCCCGCTGGTAGATGCCCTCCGCCGCGCGGTCGGACACCTGGCGGGCCTCTCCAAGGGCCTGCGAGCCCTCTCGATGGACCCCGACAACTCCGCCGCCTCGCCCGACTCCACCGTGCTGCACGAGTGGTGGGCGAGCGCGATCTCCCCCTTTACCTGGGCGCTGCCCCAGGGCGTGCGCCTGCACGCGGATGGTCTGGGCAGCGCGGGCAAGGCGCTGCCACCCGTGCGCATCCCCGCCCACGTGCTGATGCAGGCGGTTTTCAACCTTGTGCAGAACGCCGCCCAGGCCCTGGGTCATCGCAACGCGGACACCCCACCCCCACCCGGCGCTCCCCACGCCAAGCCCACCGGGAACATCTGGATCAGCGCCCAACTGGAGGCCGGGGCGCCCTCTTCCGGTGCGGCGGACGCAGTCCGCCTTACCGTCCGCGACGACGGCCCGGGGATGGACGCCAGCACGGTGGCGCGCTGCACGGAAGCGTTCTTTACCACCAAAGCCAAGGACTTCGGCAGCGGCCTGGGCCTGTTCCTGGTCCGCACCGTCGTGGAGCGACACGGCGGCAAACTACTTGTTGAATCCAAGGTGGGTGAGGGCTCCCTGTTCACGCTGATACTGCCCGTCGCCGCCGCCGAGGTTGACATCACGACCTCTCCCTCCTCTCCTGCCGCCACCACACGGTCGCCGTAGCCGGGTAGTTGCGATCCAAGCAGGAGTAGTCGGCCGCGGCCGCGTGTGCTGGCACGAGCGATAACGGGACACTTCGGTCCATGCCGAAACCGGGAATGAACACGGCCTCCATGCCTGCAGGCCGCTCGGACTGTTCCAGAGCGGCGCATCGGGCACGGGGAAGTGATCGCTTGACTTTCCTTGACCAGTGGACCGTCAGGCGTGATTCTCGGGGGTATGAAAGCAAAGCGCCCGATCTTCTCATTTGCGGGCTGGACGCCCGCTCAAGGAGTACCCCCGGACGCAACCGGGACAATCCACGAGCCCATCCGCGGCACGTGATGAGTTGTCGAGCGGGGTGTCCTTCAGCGCTTCCTCCAATGCTTCCACTGCGGGCGTCGCCGTCGGGCCGATGGTGTAGAGCGCGGTCAACGCTCTCTGGCGGATGACCGGATCTTGGTCATTCAAAGGCAGAATCAAGTTCGGGACCGCGGCTGCTTCAGGTCCAAGGTGATGTTCGCCATCGCGAGCCCGCCCCGCCACTTCGCGGTGGCGTTGGTCGCCCTTCGTTCGGAGTGCGCCGCGTAGAAGTCGATTCGTCTTTAGGCCGCTTCGGTGGCCTTGGTCGCTCGTAGGCCACCCGCCTCAGGCGATATGGGGCCAAAGCCCCGCAGTCCAGGCATCTGCAGGGCTGTTGCGTCGGAGGCAACGAGTCGGCTTACTGGCACGCCCCGCGTTGTACCGACACGGTGCGGTCCTTCCCAGGGCACCGGCCTCGGCCCTCTTGACCCGAATCTGAAGTCTGCAACGGCTGGTTGGGGGATTCCGTCGCCGACTCCTTGTCGATGGTCTCATTAACCTTGACTGGGATCGTTCCGTTGGGCATTTACTGGCCCGCCAGACTGGCCGAGTTGCTCGCCCGGCAGGATGGTCATGGTCAACCGTCCTCCGCCCGGGCACGCCGGCCCGATCCAGCGAAGTGAGTGATAGAATCCGCCTATGGCCGAGAATGCACGCCGCCGGAACACCATCATCGCAGTGGTGGTTGTTGTCATCGTGATCCTCCTCCTCCTGACCCGATGCTGGCCGGAGAAACCCGCCACCTCCGCGCGAAAGACGGCAACGGTGCCGTCTATCCCGGCCGGATCCATAGAGACCACGGCGCCCGCGCCGGTTCAACCCGCCGCCAAAGAACCCGAAGAGATGCTGACCCCCGCGACGTTGACGGTGCCCGAGCGAGTGACGGCGGGGGCCGCTTTCTCAGTGGGCTGGACAGGGCCCGACAACCGCGGCGACTACGTGACCATCGTGCGCAGCGAGGCTCACGACACGGACTACGCCAACTACCAGGAAACGAAACACGGCAAGTCGCTGGAGCTAACCGCGCCGATCAACCCCGGCGCCCACGAGGTGCGTTACATCACCGGTCGTTCGCGCACCATCCTTGGGCGGGCGCCGGTGGAGGTCGTGACGGCCGGCGCGACGCTCGACGCCGCCCCCGAGGTCACGCTCGGAGCGCCGTTCCCCGTTGCCTGGACGGGTCCGAACAACAAAGGTGATTACGTCACGATCGTGGCGAAGGATGCGCCGGACGCTCACTATGGCAGCTACACGGATGCCGACAAGCCCTCGCCGCAGAGCTTGACCGCCCCGACTTTGACTGGAGACGCCGAGTTGCGTTATGTGGCCGGCCAGGGCAAGACTGTGCTCGCACGCCGCCCGATCCGGATCGTCATGCCCGATGTTTCACTCTCGGCGCCATCCGACGCGATCGCCGGGTCCACAATCCAGGTTGCCTGGACGGGCCCCAACAACGCGGGCGACTACGTCACCGTGGTTTCCGTTGAGATTCCCGATGGCCAGTATGGAAACTACACGGTCACGTCGGGAGGCTCGCCGTTGAAAGTGGTTATTCCGATCATGGCCGGCGACGCTGAACTGCGATACATGACCGGCCAGGGAAATCGAGTGCTGGGCCGCCGTCCGATCAAGGTCGTCGCGGCTCAAGTGACCCTGTCCGCACCCCCCGAGTGCGCGGCTGGAACCCCCGTGAGCATCACTTGGACCGGCCCGAACAACCCCGGCGACTACATCACTGTGGTCGCCCAGGCTACCCCCGACGGCCAGTACGGGGCGTACACGGCCACGGCGAACGGCTCCCCCTTGAGCGTCACCGCGCCCAAGGAGGCCGGTGACGGCGAGGTTCGCTACATGACCGGCCAGGGCAACAAGGTGTTGGCGAGGATTCCGATCAAGGTCGTTCCCTGAGCGCGAAGCGTCTAGCAAATAACCGATCCGATCCGCCCACCGGAAAACGTCGAACCCCCCACACCCGACTGCGCTGCGGGAAAAGGTCTATCGAAGCACCGTCACCCCCGCCAGATCGTGGAAGTTCATTGGCGCGTGCCTTGGGGCTTGTTCGTTGGGCGACGGTCGGTTGGGTTCAACCGAGCGGTGAGGCCTACTTCGTCACTGGCACCTACTGCTTTAGGATCTCAGACCAGTTCAGCACCATTTCGTAACGCTTCACATCGTCGCCCCCATCGCCCTTGAGACCGACGAGGAAGCGACCGTCATAGAGCGGGGTCCAGTATTGAATCCCCAGATTCTCAAGGTCTGCTACCTCCACCGGTGCCGAAACCGACAGCGTCGGCCCGAGGTCAACGGTGGCCTTCATCAACCAGCCGCGTTTATCCTGGATGAAGAGCGCTTTTCCGTCCGGTGCCCACGCGTGCCAAACAGAGCGCGAAGTCTTCACCCGGACGGGTCTGGCTTATCCTCGATCGCGAGCCGAAGGTCTTTCCAAACTCTATAGTAAGTCATTCAGCCCGGCTTTACTCGACCCGTCGTGGACGAAAGCACCATTGACTATCTCGCCGGGCGCGGTATCTTGTCAAGATGGGTTCGGCGAGGCCCTTGTGGGCGTGGCTGCGGTGATCGCGGGCGAAAGCCCGCAAGGAGAGAGAGATGAACATGAGTTGCTGTCGGAACGTCGCGTTGGCTGGCGCGGCTGTAGGTCTGTCGTTCGCGTCTGCCGCGTTGGCGGGCGGCCCGGCGATCGTACCGGACAACGGGTTCGGCTCGGCGAACCTGCCCCCAATCGGCGGGGTCTACAACACCGTGCTGCCCAGCACCACGATCGCCAACGGCAACATGAACATTATCGATGGCTTGAGTCCCGGAGACACCATCGCCTCGGATGCAACCCTTGGCAACTTCTTCTACAACCCAGGCGGTCCCGGCAATGTGTACTCCTTCGCCGGCGGACCTCACCAGGTCGGCGGTTCGCTCGGCGGCGACAAGTGGGCCAGCGATGGCACGCTCCAGATGCCCATGCTCGGCACCGGCTCTCTCGCTGGGTTTAATCGCAACATCGCCATCCCCTTCAGTTTCGAAGTCCATTCAGCCCCGCACACGCCCTTTGCGCCCGTGCAGACCTTTGCCACGGACTTCTTCCGTGGCTTCGGGCAGATCACGAACCCGGGGGCGGGCGATCCGGACTTTGACCTGCTGCGCATCGTCGCCGGCACCGACTTCGGCATGCCCAGCCCGGGGTACACGCAGTTCACCCAGTCCGGCCCAAACTGGTCGGTCGATTCGTTCTTCGATATCACCTACCGCATCGACTTCGTCGGCAGGCCCGGTGGCCAGTTGTCCGGCAGGTCCGGCTCAACCACCGGCACCGTTCGAATCCAGATCGGCGAGGCGGTCCCCGCCCCAGGCGCGGCCGCGCTGCTAAGCCTGGGCGGTCTGGTAGCGACCCGTCGCCGCCGCGCTTGAGCCAAGTTCTTCCGACCACCTCCGCCGCACGGGCCTTCCCCGTGTGGCGGTTGTCATTGTGCCGCCGTGCTTTCGCCACCGCACTATCATCCCGCCGCGGCGCAACCACATCTCAATCAGGAGACACTTCATGGCAATCCAACTTGGTGACACGGCCCCGGACTTCACACAGCAATCCACCCAGGGCCCGGTTCAGTTGCACAAGTACCTTGGTGACTCGTGGGGCGTGCTGTTCTCCCACCCCAAGGCCTTCACCCCTGTTTGTACGACCGAGCTGGGAATGGTCGCCAAGCTCAAACCCGAGTTTGACAAGCGCAACGTCAAGGTGCTTGGCCTCTCGGTCGACCCCACCGAAGACGACCACGTGTGGGCCAAAGACATCCACGAGACCCAGGGGGTAGCGCTCAACTTTCCGATCATCTCCGACACGGACCGGAGTGTCTCCACGCTCTACGGGATGATCCATCCAAACGCCGGTGACACCATGACTGTCCGCTCGGTCTTCGTCATCGGCCCTGACAAAAAGGTCAAGCTGACGATCACCTACCCGCCCAGCACGGGGCGCAACTTCGACGAAGTGCTCCGCGTGATCGACTCGCTGCAACTCACCGCCAAGCACAAGGTCGCCACGCCCGTCAACTGGAAGCACGGCCAAGACTGCATCGTCGTTCCTTCTCTCTCGGACGATGAAGCTACCAAGCTGTTCCCCAAGGGATACAAGAAGATCAAGCCCTACCTGCGGATCACGCCCCAGCCCAACCTGTGACGGCGATCGACGCCGATCACGGTGCCACGCACGTCTGTGGTGTGACGAAAACGCAACCCCAACCGCTTCATCGGAGCGGCCTCGGTTGTGCCGCCGCAGCGGTGCACTTCAGCCCGCGCCGGTGGTATCGCCCGTTGTGCGCTACGAGAGGTCGCGGTAGTAGTACGTCGTACTGCAAAGCCCGCCCCGCGGCATCAAGGCATACCCCGGAATCTCGCCGACGCGCACCCAGCCCAGCCTCTCATACAGCCGCGCGGCATCCCCGCCGCTGACCGCGTCCAGCACCAGCAGCGTCTTGCCGCACTCGCGAGCTGTGGCTTCCGCGGCCAGCATCAGCGCGGCCCCCAGCCCCTGCCGGCGTGCACGCCGATGCACCAGCATCTTCGCCAGATCGGCGCGGTGAGGCTGGTTCTCCGGCTGACCGAGTATCAACTGCACGGTGCCGCACAGACCTTGCGAGTCTTCGGCAACGAGCAACGCTTTCTCGCCCGCAACCACTCCCAGCGCCACACGCCGCCAGAAGTCTTCCGCGCAGTCGCGTGACAGCGGGTGCATGAAACTCAACGAAGCCCCACCCTCGACACAGTCGATCAGCATGCCGGCCAGTGCCACGATCTGCGCATCATCAACCGCGTGCAGGCGTCGCAACGACCAGCCGGGGTGTGGTGGGGGGGCGGTGTGGTGTGTCGGGGTGGGTGTAGTCATCGCTTCCATCTTGCGCAGCCGCGTTACTCCTCCGGCCACCCACCAAGAACGAACCTCCCGTCCTGCTGGATTAGCTCCCCATCGGCGTGGAGCGATCCCCCCGGGCTCCCCGGGAACGCACCGCCCGGCCGCAGATCGCACACCATATCCCAGTGCAGCGCCGACTCGTTGCGGTTCCCGGATTCGGGGTACCCAGCGCCCACCGCGATGTGGAACGTCCCCCCGATCTTTTCGTCAAAGAACGTGTTCTTCGTGAATCCCTTGAGCTGGTAGTTTGTCCCGAGAGCCACCTCGCCGGCAGTGCGGGCTCCCTCGTCTTGGTCGAGCAAACTGATCAGGTAGTCCTCATTCTTGGTAGCGCTCGCCTCTACGACCCGTCCGGACTTGAACCTCAACCGTATACCCTCAACCTCCTTGCCCTTGTAGATCGCCGGAAAGGTGTAGTTCACAACACCATCGACACCGCGCGGGCCGGTCTCGACCTCTCCATCGGGAAAGTTCTCGCCTCCGGAATGGTTGACCCAGGTCATTCCGGACACGTCAACGGTCACGTCGGTTCCATCATGCCGGCGCTGACCCCCCGAGCCGTCGCTCGCCGGCGCCCGAAACCGGAGCGTGCTTTTCTTCTGCATGTGCTCCCGCGCCAACTCCTGCTGTTCCCGCAGCCGCCGCCAGGCCGCAACCGGGTCGGCCAGGTGCAGGAATCCCGCCCGGAACACCCAGTCCGCGTAGTCTGTCAGCGACATCTCTGCATCCTGAGCCGCGGCGTGGCTGGGAATCTCCGTTAACACATACCGCGATTGGCCCATCGCCTTGCGCTGCAGGGACATGGTGATGAGCCCGCGCCGCGCCGCCTGGGCCATCGCCACCCTCTTGGCGTCGGTCCGCCCGAGGAACCTGGTGTTGGTCGGGCACACCAGAAACATCAGCACATCGCACTTCGCAAGCCGGTGCTCCTCGAAAGGGCACACGTGCCTTACCTGCTCATCGCTCCCGTGCCGGAGCACCAACTCCTGCAGGTTCTCGCCTTTGGAGTGGAAACTGGGATGCCCCCCGGCCCGCAGCACCGCCTCGAAAATCGCCTCCACCGCCGGCATGGCGCTGGGCTGGCCCACAATGGTCACCAGGTCGTCCTTCCGCACCGAAGTGGAATAGCGGACGAGCACGTCAGCGAGTGTGTCGAGCCGCGAATCACGCATACACCGGTCCCCTGGCCGAGGTGGAGCCCCGACGCCGGCAAGAATAACCTCATCGAGCACTACCCGTCCAGAAGAGGCGGGCTCCGGCTCAGGTGTGACGAGGGCAGCATTCCTTGCGAGCCCGGCCGGTCACGAATCAATGCACGGAGTGCCTCCCGCCCAGGCGCGAACACGAGTTTCCAGTTCAAAGAGCAAGGGACAGCGAACGTGACAAGCACCATCGTGCAGCCATACCTGATCTTCGGCGGTCGATGCGAGGAAGCCCTCTCGTTCTACCGCACCGCGATAGGCGCGCAGGTGGACACGGTTATGAAGTTCAAGGACAGCCCCGAGCCGCTGCCGCCCGGCGTGCTCGCGCCGGGTTTCGAGAACAAAGTCATGCATTCGTCCTTCCGCGTCGGCGAAACCACGGTCATGGCCTCCGACGGTTGCCACGCGGGTTCGAAGTTTGACGGCTTCTCTCTCTCGCTCACCGTTCCGACCGAGGCGGAGGCCAACCGCGCCTTCGCCGCGCTTGCAGAGGGCGGGAAGGTAACGATGCCGCTCTCCAAGACCTTCTGGTCATCGCGCTTCGGCATGCTCACTGACCGCTTTGGCCTCGGCTGGATGGTCATCGTCATGGGTGGTTAGGCGTGCGCCACGCCCGGCAACCTACGGCACCGCATGGTCCGCGCCGTTGGCCCTCGCCGCGACGTACAGGGCCTCGCCCGCCTCCATCGCCAGGATGTTCAACTGACGGAATCGCTCGGGCACACGGCGCGTGATTGCCTCCCGGAGGCTTTCGGCGGACACGAGCCCCGTGATCGCATTCGTGGCCCAAAGCGCCACGGTGTTTGCCACGACCTTGCTCCCCAACTGCACCGCCGCGGCCGTGATGGGAAGCCGGTGCGTGTCCGCCGTGCCGGCTACCTCGGGCCCGATGTTCGTCGAATCAAGGATGACAACGGTATTGGGGCCCCGACGGGGAACGTACCGCTGCGCCGCCTCCAGCGAAAGACAGAGCAGCACGTCGGGAACCGTGACCTCCGGGTAGGCGATCTTGCGGCTCGAAATGATGACCTCGGCGCGGCTCGAACCCAGGCGGGCTTCCGGCCCGTAGGTCTGGGTCTGCACGGCGTTCTTGCCGTCCAGCATGGCGGCCTCGGCGAGGATCACGCCCGCGGTGATCATGCCCTGCCCGCCGGCGCCGCTGAAGCGGACTTGAACGGGGTCCTTCATGCCATGCCCCGCTTCCCAGTGGCAACCGCTACCTTCTCGCGGTAGAGCGAGCCGTACTCCGTTCGTTGCTCGTCGCGGAATACGCCCGTTGGCATCAGGTCGGAGGGTCCGTCCTCAGACACTCCGCAGGTGCACTCTTGGAGCGGCGAGGTCGTGTCGCGCAGGTAATGGATCATGTCGTACGGCTCGGCGATGTCGTTCATCCTCCCGAAGTAGGTCGGGCACGACGTGAGGATGTCCACAACCGCGAACCCCTTGTACGTAATAGCCTTGGTGATGAAGGACGTCATCTGCTTGTGGTCGAAGGACGTGGTCCGCGCCACAAACCCGGCCCCGGCTCCCAACGCCAGCCGGACCAGGTCGAAGGGCGCCTCGATGCTCCCGGAGTCGGACGTCGTGCTCCGCTTCCCGATGGGTGTTGTCGGCGCCAACTGGCCGCCGGTCAACCCGTAGATGCCGTTGTTGAACACCAGCGCCGTCAGGTCCAGGTTTCGCCGGCACGCGTGGATGAAGTGATTGCCCCCGATCGCCGAGGCGTCCCCGTCACCCATGATCACGATCACCTCGAGATCACGATTTGCCAGCTTGATGCCCGTGGCGAACGCCAGCGCCCTGCCGTGGGTGGTGTGGATAGTGTTGAAGTCCAGTACGAACGGTGTCCGGCCCGCGCACCCGATGCCGCTGACAACCACCACTTTGTCCTGCTCGAGCCCCAGAGCGACGATGCCGTCCAGTAGCCCCTTGACGATCATCCCGTTCCCGCAGCCCGGGCACCACACGTGCGGCAGTTGCCTGGGCCGGAGGTACCTGCGGTATTCCTCGCTCATCAGCGTGCCCTCCGTGCCGCCGGCCCCGCCCTGGGCGACGTGGCAGCGTCAGCGACTTGCATGGGCGTCAGCAGATGCCCATCGACCCTGTTCACAGGCAGCACCTCGCAGCGGCCGCCCACGCAACGCTCGATCTCTCGGACCAACTGGCCCATGTTCAACTCCGGGGCGAGGATGCGGTCAACCCGCTCCGCAACCTCGCGAACCACCCCGTCGGGGAATGGCCAGAGTGTCTTGAGGTCCAGAAGCCCCGCCCGCAAGCCCTCATCACGGAGCAACCCCACAGCGCCCTCCGCCGCACGCGAGGTGATCCCATAGCTCACGATGGCCAGATCCGCGTCGTCGAGCATGAACCGCTCCACCAGCGCCAACTCAGCCGCGTGATCCCGGACCTTGCCCACCATCCGCATGAGTTCGCGCCCCGCGGCCTCATCGGCCACCGCAAACCCGTCTGCCCCGTGCGCCAAGCCGGTCACGTGAAACCTGGCGCCCGAGCCAAACGGCAGGAATCCCCCGTTTGCGAACGGCTTGTACCCGCGCACATCCTCGGGGACCCGGCGGGGGACGACGCAAAGTTCGCCCGGCGACGGCCAACGGATGTTCTCGCGCATGTGGGCGAGCACCTCGTCCAGGAGCAGGATCACCGGAACGCGGTACTGCTCCGCCAGATTGAAGCTCCGTACCGTCATCTCGAAGGCGTCGCGCACGCCCGAGGCTGTCAAGACGATTACCGGGTGGTCGCCGTGCGTCCCCCAGATCGCCTGCATGACGTCGCCCTGGGCGGTCTTGGTCGGCTGCCCGGTGGATGGTCCCCAGCGCTGGCAGTTTACGATGACGCACGGTGTTTCGGTAATAGCCGCGTACCCGATTCCCTCCTGCATGAGCGAGAACCCCGGGCCGCTGGTGGCCGTCATCGTCTTCGCCCCGCCCCAGGCGGCGCCGATGATCGCGGAGATCGATGCGATCTCGTCCTCCATCTGGATGAACACGGACCCCCGCGCCGGCATCTCGTGCGAGAGAATCTCCATGATCTCCGAACTGGGCGTGATCGGGTAGCCCGCGTAGAAGTTGCAGCCGGCGTAGAGGGCCCCGTGGGCGCACGCCTCATTGCCCTGCACAACCCGCTGATTGTTCATGTGGCACACTCGCTCTCCGAGGGCGCCGCCCCGCCGTGGCCCTTGACGATCCAGATCGCAAAGTCGGCGCACCGCGCCTCGCACAGGCCGCAGAAGACGCACGTGTTCACATCCTTGACGACGATCCTGTTCGCCGCGTCCAGACGCAGCGTGTCCGTTGGGCAGCCGGTAATACAGACGTTGCACCCCTTGCACAGGCGAGGCGCCGTCGTCAGCCGGTAGTCCAACTGAGTGTGCCGAACTGTTCCGTCCAGCACCTCCACGCGCCCCGGGGGCGGGGTCACGCCGGGGGCCGCGCGGGGCTTGCCGGTCAGTATCCGGTGCATCGATCGTGCCGCGTGGCGCCCGTCGCGCACCGCCTCGACCACCGTAGCGCCGCCGTTGATGCAGTCGCCGCCCGCGAAGCAATCCGGGGCGGCCGTCCGACAGTCCTCGTCGATCTTGATCACGCTGCCGGCCATCTCGATCCCGAAGTGCTTGAAAAGATCTGACCGCGGCTTCTGCCCGATCGCCTTGATCACCGTGTCCGTTTCGACAACGAACTCTGATCCGGGGATCGGCTCCGGGCGCGGCCGTCCCGAGGCGTCGGGGGCGCCCAGTTTCATGCGGATGCAGCGGACCCCGCGCACGCGATCTGTTCCGATGAACTCAACCGGCGCCACCAGCGAGACGATCCGCACGCCCTCCCTCTTGGCCGCCGCAACCTCGTGCGCAAACGCCGGCATGTCCGCCTCGCCGCGACGGTACAGCATCAGCACCTCGGAGGCCCCCAGCATGATCGCCTCGCGGGCCACATCCATGGCCGTGTTTCCGCTGGTGACCTCCGAAGCCCACAGCATCACCGCCTCTCGGGCGACGTCAATGGCCGTATTACCCCCTCCGATCACTGCGACCCGCGGCCCCACCCGCACCCCGCCCGCCGGACCAAGCTTCAGCACCTCGATGAAGCGCAGTGACTCCCACACGCCGGGAAGGTCCTCCCCGGGCAGGCGCGCGGCAACATCATCCCCCATGCCCACGCCCAGGAACAACGCCGCGTGCTGCGCCCGCAGTTGCTCCGCCGTGATGTCCTTGCCGACCGTGACGCCCAGGCGGAACTCAACGCCGAGCCTGCGGATCTGTTCAACCTCCTGAGGCAGGGGCTCGATCTGCTGCTTGTACGGGGCGATGCCCCGGGTGATCAGGCCGCCGAAAAACTCCCGGCTCTCGTACACGACCACCGGATGGCCAAGCCGTGCGAGTTCCGCCGCACACGCCAGCCCCGCCGGCCCGGCACCGATCACGCCAACACTCGGACCGGTGAGTTTGCCTTGCACCGGCGCCGTAACGGTCGCTCCCGCGGCAAAGGCGGCCTCTGTCGCATGACGCTGAAGGCTCCCGATGCGAATCGGGTGCCGCCCCTCATCCTTCAGGACGCAGCGTCCCTCGCACAGCACCTCGACGGGACATACCCGGGCACACGTCCCGCCCAGGATATTCTCCGAGAAGATCTTGCGCGCCGCGTCCACCGGCTTTCCGCGTGCGATATCCAGAATGAAACCGGGAATGTCAATCCCCGTCGGGCACCCGCGGACGCAAGGCGCGGGTGAGAATGGTCCACCGCATTGAAGGCACGCCTCAGCCTCGACCACAGCTTCACGCTCGCCCAAGCGGGGATGGGCTTCGCGATCTCGAATGGGCAATCCTGGATGGATGCCGCTCGGATGCACAAGATAAGTATACCCGCGACGGAGAGGGTTGCCCATTGGCAGCCCCGAACGACTGGTAGCGGCCCCCGGCGATCGCTGGCCGCTAAGCCGCATCCGGAAAAGCCTGATTGCAAACCGTGTGCCCACCCCGGGTTGTGTGATGGTGACGGGCCGCGATCGCTGAACCCGTGCGCGGTGAGGGTGCAGCATCGAACAGCTACCGCCGCCGTCGCACGCCACGCAGGCCGCCCAAGCCCAGAAGCTCGCGCGCTCCGGGGGCGGGCATGACCGTCATTCGCGATGAACCCTCTGAAGGGACCCATACCTGGCCGTCGTCAAGGCGTGCGACTGTCTTGAAATGATGTCCGCATGGGTCGTGGCGGACGCGCACAACGCCAACGCGATGATGGTCAGCGTCTTCTTGGTCTCTCTCCGCTGCGGAACTCACGCTGCTCCCGGTGCCCCCACGAGGCTGGGCGGACCGCGGCCCATCCACCGCTGCCACCAGCATCGCCCAGCCCGGTCCCCAACGCAAGGCCGTTTACGCCAGGGCACTCTTCCAGCCCGCCACGATGTAAAACACACTACCCCCAGCGCAGTGCAATGTCTCGCGACGGAGACCATCGGCCTCTTGCCTCCCCAGCCCCATCGCCAGATCCCACAACTGCTCAAACTCGGCAGGGTCGCCGACCCCCGCTCCGAAGTACCGTCGCGTGTCGTCCTTGCTCCAAGCCCAGAAGTCCCTGTCCGCCCAATCCAGGATCTGGTCGCGCAGCGCACGCTCACTCGCGGTGCGGTACGGTGGAATCAGCGGTGAGGCGTGACTCGACTGGCAGACCTTCACACCCTCCAACCCCGCCGCCGCAAAAAGCCCTGGCACCAGTTCGCCGATGGAGTTGTTGCCTTCGCCAAGCGATTCCTTCCCCCGCTCGCACACCAGCTGAAACCGCGTCATCGCCAACCGCTGTTCCACCGGCTCGTGGAACCGTGGGCTGCCGACGATCTGCGTGCCCGCCATGTTGTTCGGTTCCGCGGTCAGCAGGTAGCCCCCGGGCGCCAACACCCGGATCATCTCCGCGATCACCGCGCGGGAGTCCGGCACATGGATGAGCACCGTCTGGCATGTGACCAGGTCAAACGCCCCATCCGCGAACGGGAGGCTCCGGGCATCCCCCTGCACGTACCTTGCCCGCCCATCGATCCCCTTCGCGGCAGCGATGGCATGGGCCCGCTCCACCCACTCGCGTTCGCGGTCAACGCCTACGAGCGTCGCATCCCCCGGCAGGTGCGGCAGCAGTACACGCCCCCAATGCCCCACCCCGCAACCGACATCCAGGACCCGTCGCTGGCCGCCCAGACCCCACGCCCCAAGGAGAAACGACACAAAGCCCTCATCCCACCAGTGGTCGCGGAACTCCCCAAAGTACTCCGCCGAGTGCGGCCGACATGCGGGCGTGTGGTGATCCATGGGACGCAGAATACCCCATGTCCGGCAACTCAGGTCACGGCAAGAGTGACAACACTCTCACGATCTTGCAGGCGGACCCTCGCCGCACACGCGGTCACCTCGTCACACCGCCTTCATCGAAAGCCACAACGCTGACCCCCGGCCCTTCGTCTGGACCGCTCGCGTGCAGGACATACTCGCCAAGGTCCGTAGCGCTCGCGCCACGCTCGATAAGATGGAATCAGTCTGAATCACTACACTAGACTGGTACTTCTGTGGAGAACTTGGGCATGGCACACGAAAGCAACTCGGCGGACGGACTTCAACCCGGTGATGCCCCAACCGCTGCCAACGCGCCGCCGGCAGCCGGAAGTCTGCCCCGAAGCCCCGACGACCCTTACTTCATCCCCGACCGCGTCGGCCCCTACCGCGTTCAGCGGGAGATCGGCCGCGGCGGCATGGGCTCGGTCCTGCTCGGTGTCCGCGACGATGATCAACTGAAACAACACGTCGCCATCAAACTGGTCAAGCGGGGCATGGATACCGCCGAACTGCTCCGCCGCTTCCAGGTCGAGCGCCACGTCCTCAGTTCCCTTAACCATCCCAACATCGCACGAGTCTTTGACGCCGGGGCCACCACCGACGGCCGCCCCTACTTCGTCATGGAGTACATCGAGGGCCAGTCACTCGTCGACTATTGCGATAGCCAGAGACTCACGATCACCGAGCGACTCGAGCTCTTTAAAAAGGTCTGTTCAGCGGTCCACGCCGCCCACCAGAACCTCATCGTCCACCGCGACCTTAAGCCCAGCAACATCATGGTGAACTCCAAGGGCGAGCCCAAGCTGCTGGACTTTGGCATCGCCAAAATCCTCAACGCCGACCTGATCGGGAGCCCGCTTGCGACCCTTCCCGAGCAGCGGCTGATGACCCCCGAGTACGCGAGCCCCGAGCAGGTTCAGGGGAATCCGATTACCACCGCCAGCGATGTCTACTCGCTCGGCGTACTCCTGTACGAGCTCCTGACCGGCCACCCCCCATACCACTTCAAGACCCGACTTCAGGACGAGATCGTGCACGTCGTGTGCGAGGTCGAGCCCGACCGCCCCAGCACCGCCGTCACCCGCGCTGAAGAGGTCACTACCAGCGACGGCTCAACCCGCACCCTCACCGCAGAACAACTCGCCAAGACCCGCGAGGGCGCCCCCGGCAAACTCAAGCGCCGCCTCGCGGGCGACCTCGATAACGTCATCCTCATGGCGATGCGCAAGAGCCCGCGCCGCCGATACTCCTCCGCCGAGCAGTTCGCCCAGGACATCGAGAACCACCTCAAGGGCCACACCGTCATCGCCCGACCGGAGAGCTGGAGTTATTCCCTCAGCAAGTTCATCCAGCGCAACAAGGCCGGTGTCGCCGCCGCGGCCGTCATGCTCGCCCTCTTGATCGGTGGCGTCATCACGACCACGTGGCAGCGCAACGCCGCCATCACCGCGCGTGAACGAGAAGAAGTTCAGCGCAACGAAGCCGAGAACCAGCGTGACCTTGCTGAGAGCCGCCTAGTCAAGGTCCGTGACATGGCCAAGGGCTACATCACCGACGTCAACGACTCCATCGCAAAGACCGAAGGCGCCACCACCGCCCAGTTCGTCCTGGTCAAGACCGCCCTCAAGGTCATGGACCAGCTCGTGGCAGAGTTCCCCGATGACCCCGAGCTCCGCCTGCTCCTGGCCCGAGCATATCGTGAGATGGGTGATGTCCAGGGCGGCGTGCGTGGCACCAATCTCGGCGAACAATCCGAATCTCTGCGGAGTTACCGCAAGGCCCTGGAACTCCTCATCGCCAACGGTGGCGCCGATGCCCCGCAGAACTCCCGCCTGGAATATGTCCAGGTCAACCTGAACATGGCCATCGCCGCCCGCAAGGCCAAGGACCTGCCCGGAGCCCTCTCCCATTGCGAAAACGCCCTCACGGCGGCCCGCAACGCCGTCGCCGCCGAGCCGGACATCCTCCAGCCCGGACGAATGCTCGCCTCCGCTCTCCAGACCAAGGTCGATATCCTGCGCGAGACCGAAGAGCCCGACGAAAAAACCTTGCTCGCCGGCTACGAAGAATCCCTCGCCCTGCGCCAGAAGCTCGCGGACAAGTTCCCGATGGACCCGCGCATCGGTCGCGACGTGCTCACCGCCCTCCTCCGCCTCGCCGACCTGCACAACTCGTTCAAGCGAAACGATCAGGCCCTGGCGATTGCCAACCAGGTGCTGGAGCAGCGATCCGTCCTGCTCAGGCAGGACCCGACCAACACTTCGCTCCGGCGCGACCTCGCCATTACCCGTGAGTACATCGGCGGAATCCAACTCGAACTCAGCCGGTTGAAAGAAGCCGAAGAGCACCTCGTCGCCGCCTTGGACATCCTTCAGCAACTCGCCGACGCCGACCCCGCCAACGCCCGCGCCAAGTCCGATGTCGCCCGTGTCACCGCCGCACTGGACGACGTTCGCGGCAAAGTTGCCACCAGCAGCGCTTCAACAACTCCCGCCCCCAAGCCGCCGGGATAACCATGCAGCCCGACGATCAGGGAGGGCCACCCCTCGACCGCGACCACCCCGCCATCGCCCGTGTGCCTACAGCAGCCGCGCCAGTTCCTGCCCCAGCCTTGCAATCTGTTCCTGCGTGTGCTTCGCCGACACCGTCAGCCGAAAGAACATCGCCTGCGGACCGCCGGGGTACTCGATAAACGGCGCATAGATGCCCGCCTCCAGCATCCCCCGGTGCACCCGTTCCATGTGCTCCCTGTTTTTGAGGGTAAACGTAAAAATCGGAATCGGTTCGCGCCGCTCGGTCTCCCGCTGCAACACGCCAAGGCCCGACAGAACCCCGCTCATCGCCGCGGTATTGCGCCGCAGCCCCTCCACCAACCCGGGTTCCTTCTGCACAATCGCAACCGCGGCCCGCGCTCCCATCGCAATCGGCGTCGGCACCGGGGTAGACCGCCGGTACACATCCGCCCGTTCTCGCACCGATTCAACCAGCGGCCGCCGCCCGATCACCGCCCCGCCATAACAGCCCAACCCCTTCGCGAGGGTCGTGGTGATGCACACCCGAGGGTCCTTGATCCCAACGTGGTCCACCGTGCCCGCCCCGCTCCTGCCCAGCACGCACAGCCCGTGGCAGTCATCCACAACCAGCGTACCCCGATGCGTCGGCAACGCCTTCAGCAGTTCAGCCACCGGCGCCACCGCCCCATCCGCCGCGAACACCCCATCCGTAAAGATCGCCACCCCCTGGTCGCCATATTGCCGCACCAGCCACGCCGCCGATTCCCCGCTGCGGTGTTCATACTCAAAGACCTGCATCCCCGCCGCCGTCGCTGCGCTGCGCAGACTCCGGTGCGCCTTGGCATCGATCAACGCCACCCCGTGCGTGTGCGTCAGCGCCTGGGCCACGGCGATGTTCGCCGTGTACCCATCCGCCAGCAGGATCGAGGCCTCCTGCCCGGTGTACGCGGCAAGGTCTTCCTCCAGCCTGTCGTGCACCACCGTATTACCGGTTGTCTCGCGTGATGCGGTCGTGCTGATGCCGTACTGCGACAGTCCCTCGCGGACCGCGCCCAGCACCGCCGGGTGATGCGCCAACCCCAGGTAGTTGCAGCCCCCAAAGGCCAGCACCTCGCGCCCATCCACCGTGATCGTCGTCGCCGTGCTGTACTCAACGTTCAATCGAGCCATGGTCGTCGCTTCCGTGCTGAACCAGCGTTATGTCGGATCAATCGAACACAGAGGTACAGAGATGATGAGAGAACACGGATGTCGATCCTGTGTGAACGACCACCGCTTGACCGTCCAGCCACACAGTTTCCGTCTTCTCCGCGCCCTCCGTCCCCCCCCCCCCCCCCACAAACCCCCCCCCCCCCCCGCCCTCTCCTTCCTCCTCCCCCCCGACCCCCCCACCCCGCCCCCCCCCGCCCAGCCGGCGC
>Ga0163144_10001040_pt1 | contig 65811 bp, 51 predicted proteins | sample OliLak19BULKMAT1_FD_123175 | JGI IMG/M metagenome (GOLD analysis project Ga0163144, IMG submission 123175) | Freshwater microbial mat bacterial communities from Lake Vanda, McMurdo Dry Valleys, Antarctica - Oligotrophic Lake LV.19.BULKMAT1 | ecosystem: Environmental > Aquatic > Freshwater >...
CCCGCTGGGGCTGAGCTAAAAGATTTTTATTGTGTTTTTTTGAGTATGCGAATATTAGGAGATTGGGTATAATGACCGATGGCAACAGAAGAATTAGGCCATTCGAAGTAGGAATGGGAAACCTGGCAAGGCAAAAATAAAAGATCCTGGCATAACGCCCCGCTGGGGCTGAGCTAAAAGATTTTTTATTAGTTTTTGTTGAAGTTGCTAATATTATGAGATTGGGTACAATGACCGATGGCAACAGAAGAATATCTCATTCGAAATAGGTTTGGAGGCCCCCGCGGGGCCAAATATTAGTAGCAGATATAGGATCCAAAAAGCAGGTAAGAGCCCCGGAGGGGCGAAATGTTAAAAAATTACAATAGCAAGAATTTTATGAAATAGAGACCATAGTAATGTTGACAAAAGAAGTAAAAGAAAATGCCAAACACGTATTCACAGCTTTACATCCAAATCGTATTTGCGGTAAAAGGTCGTCAATGTTTTATTAAAGAATCGTTCAGGGAGGAGTTGCAAAAATATATGGCGGGCATTATTGCTAACAATAAACAAAAATTATTTGCTATCTTCTGTATGCCCGATCATACACATATCTTGATAAGTATGAAGCCTGCTATAGCCGTTTCTGATTTGGTGCGGGATATAAAAGCTTCCTCATCAGGGTTTATTAAGGGAAAAAAGTGGGTCAACAGTGTATTTAGTTGGCAGGAAGGGTTTGGAGCGTTTTCTTATCACAAATCGCAGGCGAAAGATGTTGTCCGTTACATTCTTAACCAGCCGGAACACCATGCAAAAAAGACATTTAAGGATGAGTATTTTGATTTTTTACAGGAATTTGAAATTGCGTACGATGAAAAATATGTATTTGAATTTTATGATTAACAAGGATGTAAACCAAAAAAAATAATCGAAAGACGCCGAATGATAAAAATTTTTCTATTCGCTAGTGACCCCGGTCATCATTTCTTGCAGTGGCGGTGATGGGATATAATGCAGGTGGGAATGCTCTGTTATTGATCAATGCAATTGGATTACTTTTTCTTATCCAGCTGCTGTTGCTACAATCAGTAAAGGGGAATTAAATAAAATGCTTACCCGGATCGCTAATTCGGTTGTTATAAAAGAAAACTAATGAGCAGTACAAAGAACAAATTATCTGAAACAGGAAACAATAATAACGGGTTGCATGGCCAATACAAAACATGGTTCCTGGATTATGCTTCTTATGTAATTCTCGAAAGGGCCGTACCGGCGATCGACGATGGATTGAAACCTGTACAACGCCGGATCCTGCATGCCATGAAAGAAATGGATGATGGGCGTTACAATAAAGTAGCCAATATTATTGGGCAGGCCATGCAATACCACCCTCATGGAGATGCAAGTATCGGGGATGCATTAGTGAACATGGGCCAAAAAGACTTGCTGATCGACACCCAGGGTAACTGGGGTGATGTAAGAACCGGGGATGATGCGGCGGCTGCCCGTTATATCGAAGCAAGACTGAGTAAGTTTGCTTTAGAAGTAGCCTTCAATGCGAAAACGACCGAGTGGCAATTAAGTTATGACGGGAGGAAAAACGAGCCGGTGACATTGCCAATGAAATTTCCCTTGTTATTGGCACAGGGAGCCGATGGTATTGCCGTGGGACTTTCCACCAAAATATTACCACATAATTTCTGTGAACTGATAGAGGCGGCGATCAAGCATTTAAGAGGCAAACGATTTGAACTATTTCCTGATTTTCTGACCGGCGGCATGATCGATGTGGCTGATTACAACCTGGGAAAAAGAGGTGGAAAGGTAAAGGTCAGGGCACATATCGAGGAATTGGATAAGAAAACACTGGCGATAAGAAGTGTTCCTTACGGTGTAACCACTACCCAATTAATGGACTCGATCGTAAAAGCCAATGACCTGAATAAAATCAAAATAAAAAAGGTGACCGATAATACGGCAGCCGAAGTAGAGATACAAGTAGACCTGGCGCCTGGTATATCCCCGGACATTACTATTGATGCCCTGTACAAATTCACCGATTGCGAAATTTCTATTTCTCCAAATGCCTGTGTGATCGTGGATCATAAACCCCAGTTCCTCGGGGTGCAGGAGTTGTTGAAATTGTCGGTCGATAAGACCAGGGACCTGCTCGAAAAAGAATTAAAGATCAAACTGAACGAGCTTCAGGAAAAATGGCATTATACTTCTTTGGAGAAGATATTCTTTGAAGAAAAGATCTACAAGGAACTCGAAAAGAAACATGAGACCTGGGATAAGGTGCTGGAAGGAATTGATAAAGCATTTGTTCCCTTTAAAAAACAACTCCGTAGAGATATTACCCGCGAAGATATTGTGAAGTTGACGGAGAAGCCGGTTCGCCGCATCTATAAATTGGATATCGCCGAACTGAATAACCAAATTAATGGGCTGGAAACCGATATCAAACAAGTAAAGCATGACCTGAACAACCTGGTGGATTTTGCGGTTACCTATTTTGAGAATCTCCTGAAGAAGTATGGTAAAGACAGGGAAAGAAAGACCGACATCAAACAATTTGAAATTATCGAAGCCAAGAGTGTGGCCATTGCCAATGCGAAACTGTATGTAAACCGGGAAGAAGGTTTTATCGGGATCGGTCTGAAAAAAGATGAATTACTGTTTGAATGTTCCGACCTGGATGATATTATCGTTTTTGCCAAGCGGGGAATTATGAAAGTGGTGAAAGTATCGGATAAAACCTTTATTGGGAAGGATATTTTACATGCAGCCGTTTTTCAGAAGAATGACGAACGCACTACTTATAATATGATCTATGCTGATGGAAAAGGAGGGAAGAGTTTTGCGAAACGGTTTAATGTAACCGGGGTAACAAGAGATAAGGAGTATGATCTGACCAAGGGAGATGAAAAAAGTAAAGTGAATTACCTGAGTGTGAATCCAAATGGGGAAGCGGAGTTGGTAAAGATTACTTTAACACCCGGCTGTGCGGCCCATAAAAAAGAGCTGGAATTCAATTTTGCTGAGTTGGAAATAAAAGGCCGGAGCAGTATGGGTAATACCATTACCAAGTATCCCATTAAATCAGTCAGGATGAAGGAAGCCGGCGTGTCAACATTGGCCGGGAAAAAATTATGGTACGATGGTCAGTTTGGAAGATTGAATGGTGATGAAAAAGGAGAGTACCTTGGAATGTTTGACGGGGAAGATAAAATCTTAGTGGTATACCGGGATGGTAATTATGAAATCACCGACCAGGAGCTGACACAGAAACTGGATGCTGAAAAAGTGATCTTTATTGAGAAATTTAACCCGGAGAAAATAGTGAGCGCCATCTATGCGGATATGAAGACCAAACAATTCATGGCCAAACGTTTTAGGATCGAAACGACCACACTGAAAAATAAATTTCTTTTTATCAAGGAAGGAGAGGGCAATTATGTAGAGGCTGTAACAACGATGGAAGAACCAATACTGGCCATGCAACAGGGCCGGGGGGCACAGATTCGTAAAGGGAAACTGAAGATTGCCAAGATCGCAGATATTACCGGTTACAGAACGGTCGGTACTAAACTGGCGGATTATAGTAAATCCACCGAAATGGAATGGGTAAAAGGAAAAGAAACGAACCAGGCAGAATTGTTTGAGTAAATTACATGTATGACAGATCACTGGGAACTACTGGATGTTTATAAAGCACTGCTGGCCGTGGCAGCCGGTATTATTTTAGGCCTGGAAAGGGAGATGAAGGATAAAGTGGCCGGGCTGAAGACGATTACCATTATTTGTTTGGGAGCGGCTTTATTCGCCATTCTTTCCTATAAGATCGGTGAAGGGACCAACCCCACACAGATTGCGGCCTATGTAGTGAGCGGTGTGGGGTTTATTGGTGCAGGCGCCATATTTAAAGATGGGTTTTCTATATCCGGCTTAACAACTGCGGGAATCATCTGGCTGGCTGCTGCAGTGGGAATGGCCATTGGTTTTGGCGAATTTTATTTGGCGGCCACTTTTATGGCCAGTTCTTTACTCATCATCTTCTCTACACCCTTTATTAATAAAATATTTCGTTCAAAAAAAACAACCCGTCAACTACTGTTGGTAATTCCAAAGAATGGTATTGCGCTAAAAGCAGGTATCTATGCAGCTATGCTTAAAGCGGGAATCAGTACAGAAGAAAAAAAAATAGCCCTGAAAGATGACCAGGTAGAAATTACGGTTGAGATAGTTTTTACAGAAGAAAAAATGGAATGGGTACAGGATTATTTACTCCGGCATCCTTCGATCAGTTCTTTTTCTTTCTGATCCGGATCGTGGCATTTTTCTCCAGGTTACTGGTCAGGCGTACCTCGTATTTCTTTTTACCGTCTGTGATCACCATGAGTGCCGTATTGGGAGGGATCAAGCCGAGATTTTCTGCAAACATCGATACTTCATTATTCTCTTTAGTGAGATCGAGTGGCAGGGTAATATGAACGGATTTGTGGGTGAGTTTCTGGCTCGAGAGAATCAGTTGTTTATTGAAAAAAACCGAAATAATATCGCCATCTATTTCCCCGTTATCATACACGTCAATTTTCAGGGTATCTGATTCAGCTTCCAGTTCATGGGTAATGACATTCTCTCTTTTGGTGTATTCACTTTCTGTCACATAGTTCACTACTTTACGGGGTGTAACAGCTACAGCAACCAGTGTATCATCATAAGATGGTTTCCAAACCTGGTAATTTTCCTTAAATTCCGCGATTGCTTTCAGTACGGAATCTTTTTTACTGATATCAGCATTCAGGTGAAGACTGAAGTTAATAGTAGGACAAACATTTTTATAATCCGGCAGGCCAATAAAAGTACCAACAAGGTCGGATCCTGCCTGGGCTACCCGTAGTGTAGCCTGCATGGTCATGATGCAATCCACTTCGAAGTTGGAAATAGAACCATGATAAACAACAGGGACATCATACAGCACCAATTGACGGGTAGCAGTATTGTAATTACCTTTTACCTGCAAGCTTCGATAAGTGTTCTTAAAATAATAATTGAGAACTCCTTTCACAAAATTCTTCTCTGGCTGCAATACCAGTTCTACCAGGTAATTATTGGCCGAACTTTTGGTCTTAATGTTAGCATCACCGTACCAGTAACCAAAAACAGATTGGGAATAGGATTGAAGGTTGGAAAACAGGATCGCTATGAGGAGGAGTTTCTTCATAAAGAGGGAAGATCGTCAAAAATCAATCCATATAACGACGAAGTTTTACACAGCTTGCCGGATATGTGGATTTTAAACTTTTTATAACGATCCGGCTATTTCATGAATCGTTTCATCTCCCGCTCTACATCTTTTTGCTTAATGGTTTCTCTTTTATCGTGGAGTTTTTTGCCTTTAGCCAGGCCGATCTCAATCTTGGCCAGGCGGTCTTTGAAATAAATGCTCAGCGGCACGAGGGTATAACCTTTTTCCTTCAGTTTGGCGGTTATTTTTTTTATCTCTCTTTTTTCAAGCAGTAGTTTCCGGTCCCGTACGGGGTCATGGTTATTGGTAGTACCGTGTGAGTATTCGGCAATATGCAGGGATTTAAGCCAGATCTCTCCATTGTCCACCAGGCAATAGCTGTCATTGAAGCTGACCCTGCCGGCCCGCAACGATTTTATTTCCGTACCCAACAACACCATACCTGCATTATATTTTGCATCGATAAAGTATTCATGATACGCCTGCCTGTTCTTTAGCTCTGTCATCAGTGTCAGTTCAGGATCAATAGCGAATCATTCATAGCAAAGAATACAACTATGCATGATCATTTATTCACCCGTGCAAAATTAATTTTTGAAAAGTGTAAGTACGGTTGCAAGTTTATCTTTCAATTCTTTTCTCGCAACAATAAAATCCAAAAAGCCATGTTCCAGTACAAATTCACTGCGCTGAAAACCTTCGGGAAGATCTTTTTTAATGGTTTCTTTAATGACCCGGGGGCCGGCAAAACCGATCAATGCATCGGGCTCGGCTATATTCAGATCGCCCAGCATACCAAAGGACGCAGAGATGCCGCCAAAAGTGGGATCGGTGAGTAAGGAGATATAAGGAAGTTTGGCGTCGCTCAGTTGAGATAGCTTACCACTTGTTTTAGCCAGTTGCATTAGTGAGAATGCACTTTCCATCATCCGGGCACCTCCACTTTTACTAATGACCATATAGGGCAGTTTGTTTAAGATACAATAGTCGACTGCCCGGGAAAATTTTTCACCCATCACACTCCCGAGTGAGCCACCGATAAACTCAAAATCCATACAGGCGATAACGATTTCGTGACCACCTATTTTTCCGACGGCCACCCGCATGGAATCCTTGAGGTCTGTTTTGCTCCAGATATCTTCCAGTCTTTTTTTATAAGGCTTCAGGTCGGTAAACTCTAAGAAGTCCTTGCTGCGGATATTTTCAAACAATTCCACAAACTCACTTTTATCAAATAAGATATCGTAGTAATCGCTGCTATTGACACGATGGTGAAAACTACACTTAGGACAGACAAACAAATTTTCCCGAAGTTCGGAGACCGTACCAATAAAATTGCAATCGGGACATTTTACCCAAAGTCCTTCGGGAGTTTCTTTTTTCTCAGAAGTCTTGGTGTTAATTCCTTTCTTAATGCGTTTAAACCAACTGGCTTTCGTTTCTTCGCTTTTCCCTTCTTCCCCTGCCAGGTTTGCATCAAAATCTTCAATTTGTTTCGCCATAACCAGTTGTTGAGTTACAAATATAGGGACTTTGAGGTTCATGGTTCATGGTTCATGCCTTATGGTTCATAGAGTTATCCCTCTAAACGTCGTTCCATGAACTATCAGCAATGAACAATGAACTTACTTCTTCAATACCGTTTCAAACAATTTAAATATCCTTTTATACTCATCCGTCCAGCTGCTGGGTTCTACAAAACCATGATCTTCCATCGGGTAGCTGGCCAGTTCCCAATTATCTTTTCCCAGTTCGATCAGGCGTTGCGTTAATTTGACGGCATCCTGGAAATGCACATTTACATCAACCATACCATGACAGATCAACAGATCGCCTTTTAATCCCTCCGCAAAATAATACGGAGAGCTTTTGCGATAAGCGATACTGTCTGTGTAAGGTTCGTTCAAAATATTGGACGTATACCCATGATTATAATTCGCCCAATCGGTAACGGGGCGTAAGGCGGCTCCCGCAGCAAATACATCCGGTTGGTTAAACATACCCATCAAGGTGATAAAGCCGCCATAGGAACCGCCATAGATACCTACTCTTTTCGGATCCACACCAAAATTCTTCGACAGGTACTTTGCTCCATCGGTATTATCATCGAGGTCTTTTCCACCCATGAACCGGTAGATACCGGTTCTCCAATCACGGCCATAACCGGCACTGCCCCGGTAATCGATATCGAGAACATAGTAACCGTTATCAGCCAGCATATTATTGAACATATACTCCCTGAAATAACTGCTCCACCATTTATGTGCATTTTGTAAATAGCCTGCACCATGAACAAATAATACCGCCGGTTTAGAAGGATGCGCATTGGCAGGCTTGTATAATCTTGCATATACAGTTCCCCCATCTCTTGCTGTGAAACTTATCACATCCGGATCCTTCCAGGCATAGGACTTGAATTCGGAACTTTGTGCTTTATCGGTTATCTGTTCTGCTTTTCCACCCGGCTTATTGTCCTGTAAATACAATTCCCAGGGTTTGGTGGAGTAGGAGTAGAGAACAGCCAATTGTTTTTCATCTGGTGATATGGTGACCTGGTGAGCTCCGGTTAAAGTAGTTATTCGTTCTTTCTTTCCATCGGTAACGCCTAAACGATAAAAATGCTGTTCGCCTGGATGTACTTCGTTGGTGGTTATATAGAAATATTTTTTATCCCTGGATAACTGGGCTTGCTGTACCTCATATTTACCCGAAGTCAGCACTTTCTTGTCACCACTGGTCACTTGCACAGTATATAAATGCGAATAGCCCGTTACTTCAGAACGGTACCAGAAATTGTTTTCATCGATCCAACCGGTATTGCCACTACCAAAACCACCGGTACCGGGTCCGCCTATCCAGGCTTCATCTCTTTGCCGGTCGAGTGTTTTTAATATACCGCTTGCCGTATCCCAAAGTAACAACCAGCGGTCCTTGTTATCCTGCGAACGGATATCGAGTACTGCATTGGTTCCCATCGGCGACCAGTTCAATGAAGTAACAGTGACCGGGCGATTCTGCATTTTCTTTTTTCTTTCTTCCAGTTGTTTGGGATAATCTTTAACATAATCCGGCAGGTCCTGAATACCGGGGATAGAATCCGTTTTAACTGCCAGAACAGTATCTCTTACCCGGTCATACACAAAAAATTCTGCTGTTCCCTGCGCAGCACCCACTTTGGTCCGGGTAGGTATATCTGTAGTAAACCCTGTCTCGGTTACATAACTTGGAACAATAGTTGATTTTGCGCCGGTAGCGGAAGCCGCTTTGAAAAGGCGGTAGCTGACAAATCTTCCATCAGGGCTGATACTTAATCCCTGGATGGCTTTATCTTCTATGCTGATACTCCGCAGCTCTTTTGGTTTCAGCAGGGCTTTCGTATAAGCATCTGCATTATCCTTTTTTTCTTTTCTCTCTTTTAATACCTGGAAGTATTGGAGCTGGTCATTCTTCAGCCATTGCTCTTGCTGGTTAACTGTAGTAGTTGAAGTGGTAGTGGCGCCAGTTCTTCCTGCAAAACCACTCGCCGGCGGGGTAGTGGTAGCAGGATCATTTGTTCTTACATTAGTCAATTGCATGGTTTCACCACTCGTTATATCCCAGGCAAATAAATTCTGGTTCCGGCTATAGACGATCTTTGTTTCATTAAAACTGAATTGCGGGTTGCTCTCCGTTTCGATGGTTTGTGTTATACGTTTGTTCTTTCCTGTTTTGGTATCCGTATAAAAAATATCTCCATCTTTTGCCACCAGATAGGCTGTCCTCGACAGGTTGTAGATGTAATTACTTTGGGTATTCAGGGCTTGCTTTTGAGCCACGCTAGCTTTTAATGGTGTTTTGTTGCTGTTCGTAATATACCATAAGGAGTCAGAAGGAGCATTATCGGGGTTCCATAGAAAAAAAAGGGTACTGCCATCATTACTCCAGAAAGAGCCGGAAGGAGAAGTCCCCATCCACTTCGGGTCCCGCATGATCTTCTCGACTGTAAGTTTATCTAATTGCTGAGCACTGGATTGAATAGCAAAAAATAATAACAGGAGCGTTATACTACGTGGTAACATCAGGAGCCGTTTAAGCCCTAAATATAGAAAAGTTTATGGTTTGTAGTTGTTTTACCTGCCTGACATCGGACGGGTTTATGCCGGTGTTGTTTTACTAAAAACCTTTAAACTGCTTTAATTATTGGGTGCCCCACCATCGATCCAACAAAGAATAGAATTCTTTTGGTTGGCGGAAAGTGAACTTCCCTGTGGCATTCTACCGGAAGAAACAGCAGAACGGATCGTTGTCCGGGCATTGAACACCTGGTTATAATTGGTGAGAGCACCGGGGCCATTGCCACTGCCGGCAGCATGACAACCCGCAAGACTGCAGGAATTTTGAATAATGGGATTTATATCGGTTGCAAAAGCCCTATTGGTAACTGTATTGCAGTCAACAGTGGTTCCTCCACCGCCACCACCGCCGCCACCGTCTTTGCTACAGGAAACAAACCCATATACTGAGAGAAGAATACTTGTTGTAAATAAAAAAGCCTTACGCATAATTGCCGGTTTTAGTTGAAGCAGGGAAACCCGCTGATATAAAGAAACGGAAAAAGTTTAATAAAGTTGCCTCTATTACTGAATGGAAAATAAAAAATCAAATGATTTCTGCCACATGCCGGTGAATATTATGTGCCAGCGTCTCTGTGGGCACGTCATTTTGGTCGCCACCAAACGGGTCTTCTATTTCTTCAGCGATCAGCTCGAGGCTGGCCAGTACGTAAAAAATAAAGGCTACGACTGGCACAACATAAAAACCTAACTGGAATACATATCCGAAGGGAAGGGTCATGACATAAAAGAAGATAAATTTTTTAATGAAGACGCTATAGGAAAAAGGGATCGGGGTATTCTTGATTCGTTCACATGCACCACAGATATCAGTGAAAGACTGTAGTTCCGCATTTAAAAAAAGCAGTTGTTCGCCACTCAGTTTTCCTTGCTGGTGGAGCTGGTGGATATGCTGGTACATCAGCAAGGCGGTTTGGTTAGGCACATGTTTGGAATGATCTATTTTCTGAAAAACATGTTTGTGTTCCTCGTCATCAAAAAGTTCAATGCGGGTTTTTTCTTTGTGCAGATGATTGTGCAGGGCATAGGCATAGGCCGGTATGATCTTCCTGAAGAAAGAACGTTGCGCCGTATCATCTGCTGGAAGCAGTATAGTAAGCTTCATCGCAAAATTGCGGCTGTTATTCACCAGGCTGCCCCATAGTTTCCGGCCTTCCCACCAGCGGTCGTACGCAGTATTGGTACGGAAGACGAGTAACATGGATATCGCAAAGCCCAGCAGTGTATGCATCACCGGTATATTCCGGACATAGCTGTTGGCCGATAATTGCCACCAATCCAGTTCGGCCCAGGCTACCAAAGCAGAATAGGCTGAAATGCCAATGATCATCGGGAATAACTGGCGAAAAGTATCAGCCTTATGAAATTTAAAAATAAATGTGAACCAGTCTTTGGGATTATAGGAGATCATAGCTGTTTATTAAAAAAAATATAAATCCGGTTATGAATGTTTATTCGCTTTTCTTAAAACTGGCGATACGCCATTCCTTTCCTCTTATAGGTTGCCCGTCCTCATCATGGGTATCTACCATCTTATAAATGATCTCAGCAACGAACTTCTTTCCTTTCATGTTACTATTTACTTTATAGCCAAAAGCAGTATTATTGCTTTTTAGTACTACATCAATATTATTCAGCACATTATCTTCCGGGTGGCCAAAATCATATTCAGTGCCGGTACCCACTTCCGTAAATAATAAATGTGGATAGTCCCCTTCATCATATCCAGTAAAAGTGAGAGTAACTGTTTTGGTGGAGTCTGTAGTGACCGTAACCGGCGTAATGGTCTTTTGTCTGGCCGTATCGGGGATAGTAGTTACTGTGTCCTTTATAACTGGGTCTTTTTCTTTTTCACCGGCGCTACCGCAGGAAAAACAGGTTATTGTAATTGCGAGTGTTAGCAGTAGTTGGCGCATAATGACCTATTTTGAGCGGTAAGTTAGAAATAAATTTACCTTAGAGCTAACTGGCTCATTTCTTCAATGGATTATAAATTTTAATTCACAGCAGGAGAAACCTTGAATTGCTCTGTCTCTATTCTTTTCTTGAGTTGAGCATAACGCGGATCGTCTTTAATGCCTTTATAGGCAGGGTATTCAAGGAAATAATTCACCGGACCCATTCGTTTGTCTATACACTTATTTACATAATAAAAAGCTTTTTCGATATCCCCAAGTGCAAACCAAACTGCCGACAGATCGGCATCTACTATTGCCTCAGGATCTTCGGCCTGCCGCTGTTCCATTTTGCGGATACATTCCATTGCTTTTTCTGTTTGTCCCAGTTTGGCATAGGCATAACCCAATCCCATCAATCCTTTTAATGGATGATTGGTAAGCCGGTATACTTCTTCAAACAATGGAAACGCTTTTTCCCAATCACCTTTCATACCAATTTCCCAACCTTTCATTTCAATACTAGCCCTCATCCTTGGATGCATATAGATCAGCTTATCGGCCTGTTGAATGGCTTCGTCAAATTGTTCATTGAAAATATACATGCTCCCAAGCGATTGGAGAATGACCGGCGACAAAGGATCCAGCAAAGCAGCTTCTTTCAATAGTTCAAGTGCTTTTTCTTTTTTACCCATCAGCACATAATAAAAACCAAGCAGGTCATAGGCTTCCACCGCACCGGGGTTCAGCTTTAATGCCTGTTGCAGAGAGTCAAATGCTTCCTGCCATTTCCAGTCATAGAATAAATAGAGACTGGCTTTGGCAATATAGCCGTCTGCCAATTCCTTATCCAATGCAATGGCTTTATCAGCATATTCCCTGACTATTGCAAAAGCTTTATCCGGGATCATTTGTCCAGATGAACCGAGAAAAGCATAGGCCGATGCTGCCATAGCGTAGGGCTGTGCGTAGTCTGGTTCAATTTTAATGGCTTCTTCACAGCAGGATATACAATTTTTCCCATCAGCCGGGGTGAGCTTATTCCAGAAATGCAGCGCTTTTAAATAGCAGGTGTAAGCTTCGATATTTTTGACAGGGGCTTTGACCATTTTTTCTTCTGCCTGTGCCGGTAATAAATTTTCACGGAGTTTATTGGTAATGATGCCGCTGATCTCATCCTGTACTTCAAAAATATCGGTGAGGTCGCGATCATAGGTCTCACTCCAGATATGATAACCATCAGCCGCATTGATCAGCTGGGAAGTAATACGGACACGGTTACCCGATTTTCGCACACTACCTTCCAGTACCTTGTCCACGTTCAGCTGGATTGCGATATCCCGGATATCATGTTGCTTTCCTTTAAAGGCAAAGGCGGAGGTACGGGAAGTGACCTGCAGGCCATCCACTCTTGTCAGGGTATTCAATAATTCTTCAGTGATGCCATCGCTGAAATATTCATTCTCCGGATCGGCACTCATGTTCACAAAGGGAAGGACGGCCAGGCGGTTTTTAGGTTGTTGCGTTTTACCCCTCACTTCTTCCCGGTTAGGAACGACAATACCTTCGTTGGCGATCGCAAAGACCCGGACGGGTTGTTTAACATTTTTCAGTTCAAAATAACCCATCTCCCGGGTGATGAAAATTTCGTGGTTCTTTATTTCATCATATACCTTTTCGGAAATAAAAATACCACCCGGTACGGCCAGTGATTCGATACGGGAAGCCAGGTTGACGCCATCACCATAGATGGATTCATCTTCAATGATAACATCCCCGGTATGGATACCCATTCGTATTTCAACTTTGGGATCCAGTTGTAATTGTTGCTGAATTTTTATGGAGGCACTGATACAGTCAATGGCGCTGTTGAAAATGCTGAGCGAACCATCTCCATAGTATTGCAGCACTTTACCATTGTATTGTTCAATATTAGCTTCGAGTACTTCTTTCAGACGTTTCCGTTTCAGCCGGGCGAGATCTTCATTTTGCTGCATCAGGGCGGTATAGCCCGTCATGTCGGCAAATAATATAGCTGCTAGTTGTCGCATAAATAAGATTCAAAATTAAGGAAGAAATAGGGTAGTAAAGGTTCTTAATAACCTAATCTAAGAGGAGTTGCTGATTTAGGCGGTGAAACAGGATTTTTCCCCGGTGTATTGCGTAAACTATGCTGTACGGGCTTTCGGTTTTAAATCATTGTATGGTGGACCCGGCATTTTCCCGATGCTGCCGAAACAGAAGGAGAGTAGAGATAGAAAAGATGATTGTGCCTGAGCGGGTCCGCCATAAACGCTACTTCATTATTTATGGCGGACGGCGCCGGGTTTTATGCTATTGTAATATCCTTATCCAAATAGACATCCTGTATCATATTCAAAATTTCAACACCTTCTTTCATGGGTCGCTGAAAGGCTTTGCGTCCTGAAATAAGTCCCATACCACCAGCCCGTTTATTGATGACGGCAGTTGTAACGGCTTCTGCCATATCACTGGCACCGGAGGAAGCACCTCCGGAATTGATAAGCCCTGCCCGGCCCATATAACAATTGGCCACCTGGTAACGGCAAAGATCAATAGGGTGATCCGTTGTTAGTTCTTCATAGATACGTTTATCATTTTTGCCATAAGCAGATTCTTTCGTGTTTAGTGCCAGGTAACCTCCATTGTTCTCGGGTAGTTTTTGTTTGATGATATCAGCTTCAATGGTCACCCCTAAATGGTTGGCCTGCCCGGTAAGATCGGCCGCTACATGAAAATCTTTTTCTTTGGTTTTAAAAGCAGGATTGCGGAGATAACACCAGAGTATGGTGGCCATACCGAGTTCATGTGCCATTTCAAAAGCTTTGCTTACTTCCTGTAACTGCCGCGCAGATTCATCACTGCCAAAATAAATAGTAGCGCCTACAGCTGCTGCGCCAAGGTTCCAGCTCTGTTTAATAGACGCAAACATGATCTGGTCGAACTTATTTGGATAGGTAAGAAATTCGTTGTGGTTGATCTTTACAATAAAAGGAATCTTATGTGCATATTTCCGGGCAAGAAAACCTAGTCCACCATAAGTGGTAGCAACGGCATTGCAACCACCTTCCATGGCCAGTTTGATAATATTTTCAGGGTCGAAATATATCGGGTTCCTTGCAAAGGAAGCACCGGCACTGTGTTCAATACCCTGATCAACCGGGAGGATGGAGAGGTAGCCACTGTTGGCCAGCCGGCCATTGTTGTACATCGTTTGCAGGTTGCGGAGTACATTTGGATTCCGGTCGCTGTTGATCCAGATACGATCAACAAAATCGGGGCCGGGGAGGTGCAGGGAATCTTTACTGATTGTTTTGGATTGATGGCTCAATAAATACTCAGCTTTATCGCCGAGCAGTTCGGTAATTTTTTTAGCAGGCATAGCAGGCAATGTTTTTTTAAATGTTGGATCGAGTTGTAGGCTAACAACTGTTCGGCAAAGATAGTAGTTGGTGGAAAACCGCAAAGTGATTTTGTGTCTTTTACAAGGTGGGGGAAATGGAAACACGGAGGCACAAAGGCACGGAGAAAGAACATAGTGAGCCCAGAGAATGGAGCTTATATAATAAACATTCAATACCAGCGTCTTGCTATTCCGACGACGGAGGAATCCTTTAGGATTTGCTGAGATGCCTCCTTCGTCGGCATAACAAAATGAGTCGGCAAGACAAAAGAGTCAGCAAGACAAAAATGAAGTTTTTCCCTATCCAAAAAGATCACTGCTGAGATAACGGTCGCCACGATCGCAGGCAATAAATACGATCACACCTTTATCTATTTCCTTCGCCAGCCGGAAGGCAGCTGAAGCACCCCCGCCACTACTCATCCCTGCAAAAATGCCTTCTGTTTTGGCCAGTTGCCGGGTCATTAAAGTGGCTTCCTGTTGGGATACATCCAATATCCGGTCCACTCTTTCTGGTTCAAATATTTTGGGCAGATAAGCAGCCGGCCAGCGGCGTATACCTGGAATAGAAGATTCTTCGGTGGGCTGGCAACCGATGATCTGTATGGCAGGATTTTTTTCTTTTAAAAATCTTGAACAACCCATGATCGTACCGGTGGTGCCCATGGAACTTACAAAATGTGTTACCAATTGGTTGGTATCCTTCCAAATTTCCGGTCCCGTGGTCTTATAATGTGCCCCGTAATTATCCGGGTTGGCAAACTGGTTTAATAAATAAGCTTCACCACGGGCTCCTTTTTCTTCTGCATAATCACGGCATATCTCGATGCTTTCCAGTAGCGTTACTTTGGCTCCAAATGCTTCCATGGTCAATGTTCTTTCCCGGGTAGAACTGGCGGGCATTACCAGTTCAATAGCAAGATCAAATAGGCGGGCGATCATCGCCAATGCAATACCGGTGTTGCCACTTGTCGCTTCAATCAATGACATTCCGGGTTTGATATCTCCTCGTTCCAGGGCCGAGCGGATCATATTCAATGCAGGCCGGTCTTTTACACTGCCTCCGGGATTATTGCCTTCGAGCTTGGCATAGATGGTCACGTTGGGATTGGGATTCAGTTTTTTTATTTCTACCAGCGGGGTATTACCAACCAGGTCTGCAATGCTTGCCATGCTTATGATTTAATTTGTTCCACCACTTCAATATCAGGTCGATGATAAACCGTTGAATACGGCGCAATAGTTTTGGTGAGCCATACATTACCACCTACAATACTGTGATGACCAATGACCGTATCACCACCGAGTATCGTTGCCCCGGAATAAATGATAACATGATCTTCTACGGTTGGATGACGTTTGATAAAAGCCATTTCCTTGGAGATACTCAATGCTCCCAGCGTAACACCCTGGTATAATTTCACATGATCACCGATCCCGCAGGTTTCACCGATTACGATGCCCGTACCATGATCGATAAAAAAATGTTCCCCAATAACAGCACCCGGGTGAATATCAATCCCCGTTTTTGAATGTGCCCATTCGGTAATGATACGGGGTAGTAAAGGAATATCCAGGATCAATAACTGGTGAGCTACCCGGTAAAAAAAGATTGCATAAAAACCGGGGTAAGCCCGGATAATCTCAAATCTTGTACGGGCTGCTGGATCACCGGCAAGGATCGCATCAATATCGGTATTCAGTACCCGGTATAGTTCGGGAATATGCTTAAAAAAATGATTTGCTTTTTCTGGGCTGTCACAATCACTACAGGCCCTGGTTGCATTCATGATACTGACCAGTTGCCGTTCCAGCCGGTTAAATACCGCTTCCACATCTTTGGCAGAACTATTCATAGCTTCTGCACGTTCGGGGAAAATGAGTGCAAAGAGTTCCGTGATCCATTCCGCAATGACCTCGTTGGGAGGGACGGCTTCGGTTGATTGCTGCCGCTGGTAAATATGGTTATAAAAGTTGTCGTTCATACAAGTCGGCTGGATTGATTGCAAAATTACCTTATTGAAACAGTTGATCCGCCAATAAGTTACTTAATATCCTCATAAAAAAAGCCCTGCAACAGCAAGGCTTATAAAAAATAAATGAATGTTGTTTATGCGTTACGGTTAATACAGTTGAGGTCTTCAAACGCCACTTCAAGACGCCTGATAAAAGTTTCTTCCCCTTTGCGTAACCATACCCGCGGGTCATAATGTTTCTTGTTGGGTTTGTCGTCACCATCTGGATTGCCGAGTTGTGCCTGGAGATAGCCTTCAAACATTTTATAGTTCTCCAGTATCCCTTCCCAGAAAGCCCATTGCAGGTCAGTATCGATATTCATTTTGATAGCACCGTAGCCGATGGCTTCCCGTATCTGGTGCTGTGGTGAACCACTGCCTCCATGAAATACAAAGTAGACAGGCTTGGGGCCAGTACCCAATTCTTTTTCGATATGCACCTGGCTGTTGTTAAGGATCTCGGGACGTAATTCAACATTACCCGGTTTGTACACACCATGTACATTACCAAAAGCAGCCGCAACAGTAAAGAGCTTACCGACTTTGCTTAATTCCTTATAAGCATACAACACATCTTCCGGTTGTGTATAAAGTTTTGAATTCTCTACATCGCTATTGTCCACACCATCTTCTTCACCACCTGTTACACCTAATTCAATCTCAATACTCATGCCAAGCGGGGCCATACGTTTATAAAATTTTACGGAGGTCTGAATATTCTCTTCGATTGGTTCTTCACTCAGGTCCAGCATATGCGAACTGAAGAGGGGTTGTCCTTTTTCTTTGAAATACTGTTCACCAGCATCGATCAGGCCACTGATCCAGGGCAACCATTTTTTGGAAGCGTGGTCGGTGTGTAACACAACTGGCACACCATAATATTTGGCTACATTATGAATATGCATCGCTCCGGAAATGCCACCGGAGATATTGGCTTGCAATTTATCATTCGGCATTCCTTTTCCGGCAATAAACTGGGCACCGCCATTGGAAAACTGGATGATAACGGGAGAGTTTACTTTGGCTGCTGCTTCTAATGTAGCATTGATCGTGTTGGTGCCAATCGTATTGACAGCAGGTAAGGCAAACCCATTGTCTTTGGCATCTTTGTAAAGTGCTTCCAGTTCTTCACCGAACAGCACACCGGCTCTGTACTTTTTCATTAATTTCTAAGTTGGTTTTAAAAGATCGTTAAGAAGGCAGGCAGGCAATAGTTATAGGACCGCTAATATAGCTGATTTATTTAATTAGAGTTACAAACAGGTGTTAGAGTTATTGGTAATTAGGGTAACTAAGTTATCGACCGGAATTGAACCACATAGACACATGCGGCACTTAGTAAAAACATAGATATTCCAGGTCTCTACGCTTATCGCGGAACAAGTTTTGATTCCTATGTGTCTATCTGTCTCTATTAAGCGCTGGGCATAGCTATTATTTTTTGTCGCACAGAGAAAAAAGGAGAGAAAGAGAACTGATCCACATCCCGGTATACTCTTTTCCTCTTTTTGATCTCTTAATTTAGTCATTTGTCTTACCCAGGTTCCGCTGCACCAGCATCAGGTTTTTTTGCAGGGTTTGTTTGAGGATGGTCTTTACTACCTGTCCCATGGAGTGACATTTTTTGAAAATGCCGGTATGAAGATATTCTCCCAGTTCCGATTTTAGCTGTTCTACTTTTTGGGGAGTAGAAATTTCATCGCCGGTCATGATGTCCAGGAGTTCTTTGATCCTATAGCGGGAAGAAGCCAGGCGAAAAGTAATCATCGTTCGTTCTTCAAACTGGTATTGTTCAATGGATTCCTTATTGAGATGGGAGAGGGTCAGGTCTACAAAAGGATAGTTCTCTTTGAAGAATTGCGGGAGGTAAAGGTTCTTTCTTCCTTCATAGGACTGCTGGTCAAAATCAATACTACGGATACGATACTGGTAATCTTCAATATCAGGCGTAATATCCACCACAAAATTATAACTGCGCATATCACCGAGTAAGCGGACAAAGCAACGCTCATTGAATTTTACAAATTCCTTGGCCAGGCGGATCTTATTGGTTTCCGGGGCCGACATCATTTGCTGTATAAATACATCACCTGGGATACCGGGAATATGTTCTTCCACTAATGTATTAACGCTGGTAAAAAAAGTGATACGATTGGGAGAAAGAATATGTTCCAGCTCCAGACCATAGACCCGTGATGCATCAGCTACTTTGATATAGTAATGATCATAGTTATCATTGAACTTATTGACAATGCGAATCCGGAAAGGATGTGAGTTGCCAAACGTACAATAATCAACCCTTGCCACATCGAGGTGGCTGATAAAACTAAAATCGCCTTCTGTTTTTAAAATAGCATAAATTTTTACCAGGCCATCACGGATATAATCCCAGTCGCGGCTGTCGTAAGAAAGCTTTTCCCAGAGCGTATCCTTCCCATTTTTGTCTGTAATGGCGGTTGACCAGGTATAGTTGAGGAGGTTCTGGTAAGTAACCGGCAGCTTTACTTCCCGGCCATGCAGCTTAAGGTAGCGGCGCAGGGCTTCGTTGACCGGGTACATCGGTTTTTTACGGGAGGGTTTGTCACCACTTTTTATTTCCCGGCCGTTTTTATTTTCTATCAAGCTCATGGTGAATAGTCAATAGTGAGAGGTCAATGTAAGATCGATTATTTTATTTGTTGCTGCAAATTCGTAAAATAAGAAGGAGCTTTTAGTAAATGACTACCATACCAGCTAAACATTTCACCATCGACCAATACAATTTTAGTATCAGGTATTTGTGCTTGTAATTCGTCCATATGTTTTTGTTGAAAAGGATAAGGTTCGGAAGAAAGTAAAAGCAGTTCGCAGTTCATTGTCCCAATTTCGCTGATGCTGACTTCCGGGTATCTTGTTCTATTTCTAAAAAGATTATCGAATCCTGCAGCTTCAAGCATAGCATGAATAAAGGTATCGCCACCAACGGTCATGTAAGGATTTCGCCAGATAAGATAACAAGTTCGGGCTTTGGAGTTGGAGGTTTGGAGCCTGCCTCCCGGTAAGGCAGGTGCGACAAAATTTCTCCTGACCAGGCTTATCATTTTATCGGCTGGAGCTTGTTTGCAGGTAATACGTCCGATCTGTTCAATCATTTTGCAGGCATCTTCCAGGTTATTGACATCGCTTACCCATACCGGGTATTGTTTCGCTAATTCCTCTACCTGTTCTTTTACATTCTCTTCTTTATTGGCAATAATAAGATCGGGCTGCAATTGCTCTATTACATCCATCCTGACCTGCTTGGTACCGCCTACGCTTCTTTTGGTATGGAACCATTCTTCCGGGTGCACGCAAAATTTGGTGATACCTGTGACCACGGTATCTAATCCCAGGTCAAACAATAATTCTGTTTGCGAAGGGACAAGGGAAATAATTCGTTGGGGATTTTTTTGGATGATAACGCTTCTTCCGGTCTGGTCAATAAATTCAGGCATGCAGGGATTTGCTGCAAATTATTGCATTTACAAAAATAAAGATGCTTTTGGTAAACGGAAAGAAAGGAAAATTAATAAAAAAAGGGGAAATGGAGTAGAAGCGGCAGGTTCACCGCGCCTCCTGCTAAATTGGATTTAGCAGGAGGGTTCCGGACTTGAATTCTTTCATTGGATTTGGACACGGTGACTCTTGGTCGTTTTTCAAGGATGAATTTGGACTTGGACGGTTTTTCGAACTTGGATTTGGATTTCAATTTGGTCTTTCGAACTTGGATTTTGGATTTTACTGGTTTCTCAAGGAACTGGTTTTTTGATCTTTCTTAGGATTGGTTTTTTCGGTTTTTTTCAATTGGTATTGGATAACTAGAAGACAAAAATAATTACCAGTTCTTTAATATTAAAGAGCAAAATAACTCAATTATTTTACTACAGTATTTACCGCCATGATCGTAATACCGCCAGTAATCTCTTGCGGAAATGCACATCACTTCTATCGTAGTTTTACGGCAACAGGGCTACGGCAACGTTACCGGGCTTGATTTTAGTCAAGAAGGAAAGTATTGTGTACTAATTTCCGAGTGCCTGAATTACATCGTACTTGGTGACGATATGATAATTACCGGCCTCATCTTTTGCCAGCACGGCCCCGTTTTCCTTGTTGATCAGGTGACTTAATTTCTCTACCGGGGTATCAAATGCCACTACCGGGAACGAGGGTTCGAGAACTTCCTGTACCGTCGAGTGCTTTATTTCGGGGTTGGCGAATATTTTCTGGAATAAACCTCCTTCACTGATCGCTCCCAGTGAGCCTGTACCATTCATTACCGGAATTTGTTCGATATCATATTTTTTCATCAGTTCCACAGCTTCCAATACGGTTTGTGAAGGATCAACGGTAATCAGTCTTTTGGTTCCTCTTGCACTCACCACATCCCGGAATGTTTTTACATCGAGAAATCCTCTTTCGATCATCCACTGGTCGTTATAAATCTTACCTACATAACGGCTGCCATGGTCATGAAAGATGCAAACGACCATATCGTCTTTTTTCAAGCAGTTTTTCCCACCGGGGCCTGCGGCTAGCTGTAATAGCCCCTGTATACAACTGCCTGCACTGTAACCACAGAACAATCCTTCTTCCCTTGCCAGTTTTCTCGCCATTACTGCACCGTCCTTATCCGTTACCTGTTCAAAATGATCGATCAGACTCATATCATAATTTTTCGGTACAAAATCTTCTCCGAAACCTTCACTGATATAAGGATGTACTTCGTTCATATCGATCTCACCTGTACGAAAATACTTGGTGAGCAATGATCCATATACATCAATCGCCCATATTTGTATGTTAGGATTTTTTTCTTTTAAATATTGTGCTGCTCCGGTAATGGTACCACCGGTTCCAGCAGTACAAACCAGGTGGGTGATCTTACCATCGGTCTGTTTCCATATCTCCGGGCCAGTCGTTTCATAATGCGCTAAACGGTTGGCCAGGTTATCATACTGGTTCATGTGGTAGGAGTTGGGTACTTCTTTTGCCAGTCTAGCTGCTACACTGTAATAACTTTTTGGGTCATCTGGCAAAACATTGGTGGGGCAAACTATCACCTCAGCACCTACGGCTTTTAAAATATCGGCTTTCTCTTTGGATTGTTTATCTGTGGTTACAAAAATGCATTTATAGCCTTTTACAATGGCAGCCAGGGCCAGACCCATCCCGGTATTACCACTGGTTCCTTCGATGATCGTACCTCCGGGTTTCAGTTTACCTTCTTTTTCGGCTACTTCCACCATTTTTAATGCCATACGGTCTTTAATGGAATTGCCGGGATTGAAGTAATCCACTTTGGCCAATACCGTACAGGGAAGATGGCTGGTGATCTTGTTCAACCGGATCATTGGGGTATTACCAATTGTTTCTAATATATTATTCCTTATATCCATTGCAAGCTTTATTTGTGGGTGCAAAGGTAGTGAAAAAGGCTGTGGGGGATGGCATCTGAGAAGTGGGGAATGGGAAGTAGCCGTTGCCTTGCCCTATATAAAAAGCCTCTCCCGTCCTTAAATAAACTCAGGATCAGGAGAGGCGAACCGGACTTAATGATAATTTATCATCAAGCTTCTTTTAATGATGTTTTCTGAATTCTTTTCTTTTATTGCTTAAATAATTATCCAGCAACACTAAGCCCAGCACCACATTGATCATCATAAAAGCGTTGATCCAGGTATTATTAAAGAATTTACTAAAATCAACTTTATTAAGGTTCTTTGCTACGTAAGATTCTTCGCCACTGCTAAAGACCATTTGTCCAAAACCATATACCAGGATCCCGATCAGCATCGCAATAAAGAAAAAACCAATTCCCCAGATGATTTTTTTATTAATATAGGATTTGGTAGCCGGGGCTATATGGAGCTTTGCAATTTCTTCCATCACATTTTTGCTGAACCTTAAGGATGGTGCTTCCAGTTCGGATGATTGCAATAATTTATTTACTTCCAGCAATTCATGGTACTTCGCCTTCCAGTTGGCGTCTGTTTGCACTAATTGCTCTATCACGGTGCGTTCATCAGTAGAAGCCGTTCCGTCGATGAAATTCCAGAGACGTTCCTCGGTGTTTTGTTGCGTACTCATACTACATCAATTTAAATCTTTTACTTCCTGTGGAAAATAGGTTTCCATCTTCTCTTTCAGCCTGGTTCTGGCCCGGTGCAACCTGACCTTTGCCGTATTCACTTCGATCCCCAATACCTGTGCCGTTTCTTCCAGCGATTGTTCTGCTTTATAGAACAGGGTGATGATCTGCCCATCATCCGGATTAAGCAGGGTGATCGCATCGTTGACCATGGCCAGTTTTGATTTTTGTTCCACCTTATCAGCCCGCATCCCGGAATCAAGGCTATCTGCCATTTCAAACACCTTGTCATTGTCCAGGGAGTGAATATCCAGTTTCTTTTTTCTCAAAAAGCTGATGCCGGTATTATTAACGATCGTATAAAGCCAGGTCGTAAATTTCGAATTTCCTTTAAAGTCGGCTAAAAATTTATAGGCCTTAATAAAGGCGTCCTGAGCTACTTCTTCCGCATCCTCCCTGTTTTTTACCATGCGGAGGGCCAGGGTAAAAACATAGTTCTGGTAACGGTTCACCAACCCGGCATAAGCCTGGTGGTTACCGCTTAGCACTAGGCTAATGATTTCATTATCATTCAGTCCGGTTGACATTCTGCTAATAAGACTACCTGATAATCGTTTAGGTTACAGTACAAATTAAAGTAAATTGGTGAGAAGTCCGAAAGACGGAGGATGGGAGGCTCTGGCATTCTTCTTTCTGACTTCCCTATTTTCGGTCTTTGTGGACTCTTCCTGTAACCGAAGCTCGCCAGCTGTAGTCATAGTACCTGTAAACCAGTTTCGAAAAAAGTTCTTTAAGGCTGTAACCTGGTTAAAAGACCGGTAGTCATAGATAAACAGAACGATTAAATTATTACAATTATAAAACTTACAATTATGAATGGAGCAGAAGCAATAGTACCCGTAACCATGTTTGCCGGCGGATTCGCCATGGTATTTGGTATCTATTATTTGAAAACCCGCCAGAACCTGGCGATGATTGAAAAAGGAATGAATCCTAAAGAGTTTGCCAACCGGCCGGCTCCGTATAAGAACCTTAAATGGGCTTTATTGCTGATCGGTGCGGGTGTCGGCTTATTCCTGGCCTATTTAATGGATAACTATATGTTGCCAGCAGAGATCAATCAATTTGGTAATCATGGCGATAAAAATGTACCTATCTATTTTGCCCTGATCGCCATCGGCGGTGGTCTTGGATTATTCGGTTCTTACCGGATCGAGAAGAAATGGTGGGATGAGAATAAAGACAAAGTATAAACAATCATACTACACACCTAATCCCAAAAGCAATGGCGAAAGCTGTTGCTTTTTTATTCTATCTCTTTAAGGATAGCTTTTAAACCATGCAAAGTGCCGGTAAAATAAGCCGCATTTTTAAAATCAGGCAGGATAATAGTGTTAATTATTTTTTCTGCTTCCTCGTCAGTAAGTTTTGATTCTAATCCATATCCTACCTCAATTCTGGTTTGTCGCAAATTGGTTGATATCAATATCCCTATCCCGTTTTGCTTATCCTTTTTACCAATACCCCATTGGTTAAACAAGGCCAATGAGAAACTATTAAAATCTTCAGGGGTTGTTATTTTAAATGAATCCAACTGAAGGGTAACTATTGCAATTTCATTGGTCGATTGCGCTTCATGGCTATTAATAATACTGTCAAGATGAGCAACTTGTACAGGGGTGAAAATTTTTTCAAGATCAGCTACCCAGTCAGTTGGTTTTTCAGGAATAAGGGACTGGAAAGGGGACGCTGTTTCTTTTTTATCTTTTTGTCCGCAACACGGCATTGAGAATGAAACAATGACCAGCAAACAGGGGAGAAACAACTTCATCATTCAATTTTTATTTCGCTATAATTTCTAAAGCTTTCTTCATCACCGGATCCTCATTATTCAACACCTGGAAAAAACCGGAATCCCTCCATTTATACCGGGCCAGAGATGCTTTCAAACGTTGCTGCAACAGTTCTTTTTCTTTATCAGAGATCGATTTGAGCTGAAAGGAATCAGGAGCAGCCTTAATAATATCATTCAAAATATCCGCTCCATTGAAAAGGTTCGAAAAGTCGCTGGCTGTGGTATACTGCTGTACCTGCTGTTTATTATGCAGGTAATAATTATAGATATAGCTGTTAAACTTACCATCGCTGATCAGTCGCAACATTTTTTGCTGGGCGCGGCTGGTATCTACCGGCACAAATACAGTGGGTGAGATACCATCTCCGCCAAACAACGTATCGCTGCAACTGGTCGTATATTTTCTCCCGTTGTTATGGAGTTTTAAAGAATCCAACGATAACATTTCACCGCTGTTAAAGCGTTCCCACAGCTCTTCCATGTACACTTTCTTACCTTTTTGATACGAACGCTGAATACTGCGACCCAGCGGTGTATAATAGCGGGCAATGGTGAGCCGGATAGCCGACCCGTCATTCAGCGGGTATTGTTCCTGCACCAATCCTTTTCCAAAAGTGCGGCGGCCTATAATGGTAGCGCGGCACCAATCCTGTAATGCACCCGCCAATACTTCGCTGGCACTGGCTGTCAATTCATCAACGAGTATAACTAATTTACCGGTCTCAAAAAGCCCAGGGCGTTTACAACGGTATTCTCTTTTTTTACTATTTACCCCTTCAGTGTAGACCACTAATTTATCACCGTCTAAAAATTCATCGGCCATATCCACTGCTTCATTCATAAAGCCGCCACCGTTTCCCCGCAGATCAAACACCAGGTTTTTCAAACCCTGTTTTTGCAGCATCTCCATCGCCTGCATGAATTCTTCATAACTATTATCAGTAAACTTATTTAGTTTAATAAAGCCCGTTGTTTTGTCCACCATATAAGCAGCATCGATAGAAGAAACAGGAATGGTGCCGCGGGTAACAGTTATGGTTTGTAATTTAGTTTCCCTTACTAATTTTAGAACCGCTTTGGAGCCTCGTTCCCCGCGGATAAATAGTTTTATGCTGTCAACACTAAGATCTTTGCCTGTCAGCGAATTATTATCCACGGCAATTATTTTATCACCGATCTGCAAGCCGGCTTTATCACTGGGCCCGTTGGCCATTACATATACAATATTCACGGTATCATCAAACACATTGAACTGGACACCTATACCAACAAAGTTTCCGGCCAGGTCTTCATTAGCTTCCTTTACATCAACCGGGGGTAAATAAACTGAGTGGGGGTCGAGTTCTGACATCATTTCCTGGATGGCACTCCCTTCGAGTGAGTCCACATTGACCGAATCAACATAACGCATCCTGATCAGGTCAACAGCTTCTTGTAATGAGCTCCGGCTGTTGGAGGAAAAAAAACCTTTGCTGCTCCCGGACTGGCTTCCCAATTTGTAGCCAAAAAGCATTCCCACGATCATTACGATTGAAAAAAGCAAGGGTAACCAGGTCTGCCATTTTTTATTCCCCATCATAAATCTTTATTATGTAATTTGACGCAAAATAGAGAAAAGTTTAAAGTTTCCCGTTTAATACTTTAAGTTCGAATTGCCAATTTTTGACAACGGCATTATTCTTCTGCAGACCATAAATATTAAACGTTAAATATTCAAAAGAATTTATGCCTTCAACAATACTTATCGCCGATTGCGGGGCCACTAAAGCAGAGTGGTGCTTACTCAATAACGGTAAAAAAAAGACCATTCTTACACAGGGGATCAGCCCTTATTTTCTCAATACTGAACAGATCACAGAACTGCTATTAAAAGAGCTGAAACCGAAACTCAAAAATGAGAACGTTGATGCCGTATTTTATTATGGAACAGGTTGTGCCAACCCCAATAATGCAAAGTCGGTAAAGAAAGCGGTCAGTAAAGTGTTTGCCGGTGCAAAAGTGGATGTGAACCACGACCTGATGGCTGCAGCAAGGGCTTTATGTGGCAGACAAAAAGGATTAGCATGTATATTAGGTACAGGTTCCAACTCTTGTTATTATGATGGGAAAAAAATTGTAAAGAACAGCCCGGGACTTGGTTATGTGTTGGGTGATGAGGGAAGCGGTGCCTTCCTGGGTAAAAAAGTGATCCAGTATTATCTCTATGGAACATTTGATGAGGAGTTACGGGGACGGTTTGACCTCACCTATACGACGAATGTTGCTGAGATACTCGAAAATGTATATAAAAAACCCTTACCAAACCGGTATCTCGCCAGTTTTACCCGATTTTTGGCAGAGAACCGGGGTCATTATATGGTTGAAAATATTATTGAAGACGGGTTGAATGATTTTTTCTTCAATCATCTTTGCAAATACCGGGAAACATGGACCTTGCCCATTCATTTTGCAGGTAGTGTAGCATTTGGTTTTAAGGATGTGTTACAGCAACTTTGCAACAGTTACGAATTTGAACTGGGTAATGTGATGAAAAATCCGATGGAAGGATTGATCAGGTATCACAGCTAAAAAGAAGAGACGCATGGCATTTGAAAAAATTACAGAAGAATCGAGTAACTACCGTCACCTGGAAAAGATGACGGTAGCAGAAATATTGGTGAACATTAATACAGAAGATAATACTGTTCCTGCAGCAGTCGAAAAAGCAATTCCCCAAATAGAAAAACTGGCAGAAGCAGCGGCAGACAAAATGCTGATGGGTGGCCGTTTATTTTATATCGGGGCTGGTACCAGCGGAAGGCTCGGGATCGTTGATTCCAGCGAATGTCCTCCAACCTATGGGGTACCGTATGGATTGGTGATCGGTATTATTGCCGGTGGTGAAAAAGCCATCACCATGGCCGTTGAATTTGCTGAAGATGATAAAGAGCAGGGCTGGAAAGACCTGCTCGAATTTAATGTGAGCGATAAGGATGTTGTGATTGGTATTGCTGCCAGCGGCACTACACCTTATGTGATTGGTGCATTGGAAGAGTGCCGGAAAAAAGGAATTATCACCGGTAGCATTTCATGTAACCCCGGTTCACCGGTAAGCACAGCTGCCGATTTCCCGATCGAAGTGGTAGTAGGACCTGAGTTTGTGACCGGTAGTACCAGGATGAAAAGTGGTACAGCACAGAAACTGGTACTGAATATGATCTCAACTACGGTAATGATCCAGTTGGGCCGGGTAGAGGACAATAAGATGGTGAATATGCAACTAACGAACGATAAGTTGGTTGACCGAGGTACCAAAATGCTGATGGAAAGAGTAAAGATGAATGATTACAATAAGGCAAAGGACCTGCTCCTTAAATACGGGAGTGTAAAAAAAGCTGCCGATTCAGTTATCAAATAGTTTTGTATTTCACATTTGCATTGTATCTTGTGCATCTAATAAAAAAAGTGGTTTTCAATAGCATTCATATCATTTCTCCCGCTGTGGTTCTTTTCACCACAACAACCACTATAACAACAACCCGTTAAGGGTTGTACATTTCCATATCACCAACCGGGCATTTTGCTGTACTAAGATGAAAATCTTACAGCTGGCTTTTACCACTTCAAACAGTTCAATCATTCAAATCAGAAATCATGCAAGTTTTAAAGTTCGGGGGTACTTCTGTTGCCAACGCAAATAATATTAATAAGGTTATTGCGATCGTAAAGGGAGCCATTAAAAAAGACAGGACGGTGGTGGTGGTATCCGCATTGGGAGGTGTTACTGACCTGTTGCTAAGCGCAGGGATACTGGCAGCATCAGGGGATGAACTATATAAAGAGAAACTTACCAGCATTGAACAGCGGCACCTGGAAACTGTAAAGCAATTGATACCGGTGGCACAACAAAGCCAGTTATTGAGCCTGGTCAAAAAATCCTGTAATGAGATTGAAGATATCTGCAATGGTATCTTTTTATTAAGAGAGTTAACGGCCCGTTCAAAAGACCGGATCGCCAGTTATGGAGAATGGCTTTCCTCGCAAATTATTACTGCTGCATTTATTGCCGGTGGAACTACAGCTGTGTGGAAGGATGCCAGGGAACTCATCACAACTAATTCAGGGTTTACTTCAGCAGAAGTTGATTTTGCTGTGACGGATAAAAAGATCATTGCTTTCTTTTCAATTGACACTGCTGATTTGTTTATCATTCCTGGTTTTATCGCTGCTGATAAAAATGATATTACCACAACATTGGGAAGAGGGGGTTCTGATTATACTGCTGCCATCATAGCATCTGCCTTGCCAGTGCAACTGCTGGAAATATGGACCGATGTGAGTGGCATGATGACGGCTGATCCGCGGCTGACCAGTAATGCCCGAATCATACCGGCAATTTCTTACCAGGAAGCGATGGAGTTATCTCATTTCGGGGCCAAAGTGATTTACCCGCCAACTATCCAACCTGTGATGAGGAAAGGGATTAACGTGTGGATCAAAAACACTTTTGCCCCCGAAGATGCCGGCACAGTGATAGAAGCCGTAGCCAAGGGCAATGGTGATATTGTAAGAGGTATATCGAGTATCAATAATATTGCTTTGATCAGTCTTGAAGGAAGCGGTATGATCGGTATTCCCGGTTTTTCCAAACGTTTATTCGAAGCCCTAAGCAGCGAGAAGATCAATGTGATCCTCATCACGCAGAGTTCTTCGGAGCATTCCATCTGTGTAGGTATTGATTCAGAAACTGCATCCGCGGCCAAACAGGCAGTAGATGCAGCCTTTGCTAACGAGATCGCCTTACAAAAGGTGGAACCCCTGATCATTGAAGCCGGTCTTTCCATCGTGGCCCTGGTAGGAGAAAGTATGAAGAACCATACCGGTATCAGTGGTCGTATGTTCAGTGCAATGGGAAAGAATGGCGTTAACATCCGTGCCATTGCACAGGGCTCTTCAGAAAAAAATATTTCTGCGGTCATTGCGACCAGGGATGTACGCAAAGCGATTAACGTATTGCACGAAGAGTTTTTTGAAACTACCTACAAGCAGGTCAACCTTTTTATCACCGGTATCGGAAATGTCGGAGCTAAATTATTGGGGCAACTGAAACAGCAGGTTGATTTCCTGCAACAGCAACTGCACCTGCAGGTAAGGGTAGTGGGTCTGTCCAACAGCCGGAAGATGCTGATCAATGAAGAAGGTATAGATCTTGATAGCTGGAAAGAAAAACTGGATGCCGGCGAAACAGCCAGTCTTCAAAAATTTGCAGACGAAATAATCAGCCGGAATCTCCGTAATTCTGTTTTCGTTGACATTACTGCCAATGACAAAGTAGCAACAGTATATAACCAGTTGCTTCAAAAAAGTATTGCCGTGGTAGCCTGCAACAAAGTAGCTGCTTCTTCCGCTTACAGTAATTATAAGAATTTGAAAGACCTGGCAAGAGAGTTCAGCACCCAGTTCTTATTTGAAACGAATGTTGGTGCCGGTCTCCCAGTGATAGCGACCCTGAACGACCTGGTGCATAGTGGCGACAGGATACATACTATACAGGCCGTTTTAAGTGGCACGTTGAATTTTGTTTTTAATAACTATGATGGCACCCGTCTTTTTGCAGATGTAGTAAAGCAGGCGCAGGACGAAGGATATACCGAACCGGATCCAAGACTTGATCTCGGTGGAACAGATGTGATGCGGAAGATAATGATCCTGGCAAGGGAAGCGGGCGAAAAAATCGAAATGGATAATATTGCGAACAATACGTTTATGCCGGCCAGTTGTATGCAGGGTACAGTAGAAGATTTTTACCGCGAAATGGCAAAAGAAGAAGCCCATTTCAAAAAATTGGTGGAAGCCGCCAATGCAGCCGGTTGTAAATTAAAATTTGTTGCTTCATTTGAAAAAGGGAAAGCATCGGTTGGCTTACAGCATATCGATCCAAAGCATGACCTCTATCATTTGTATGGGAAAGATAATGTAGTGTTATTCTATACCGACCGGTATAAAGAACAACCGCTGGTAGTAAAAGGAGCAGGGGCAGGAGCTGAAGTAACAGCCAGTGGCGTGTTTGCAGATATTATCCGGGCTTCGAAAGCATAAAAGCCTGCCCAACCCTTCCGCGAAGGGGCTTTAGGTTGTTTGCATTATAGTGATAATTATTTTTTTGAAATGCATAAATCAATATTTTGAAAAAAACGGAGAATTTAAATCAATCGGAGTCTAAAGTCCCTCATGCCGGTGTTTTAGGGGGCTGTATAAAAATAAAATGCCCCGGTACGGTTGCCAACCTGGTTTGCGGGTTTGATATATTAGGTATGGCATTGAATGATCCCTACGATATTATGGAAGTGACTTTGCTGGACGAGCCCATTGTCATTATTCATAACCGGGACGACTATAACCTGCCTACCGATCCTGAAAAGAATGTGGCCGGTGTTGTTTTTTTATCGGTGATGGAAAAGATGGGTGGTAGTACCGGATTTGAAGTGACTATTGAAAAACATATCAAACCGGGGAGCGGTATTGGTTCCAGTGCGGCAAGTGCCGCTGGTGCTGCTTTTGCCGCCAATCATTTACTGGGGAATATTTTTTCTTCCGACGAAGTGGTACAATTTGCCATGAATGGTGAGAAGCTCGCTTCCGGGGTAAAACATGCTGATAACATTGCACCTTGTATACTGGGTGGAGTAACCCTGATCCGCAGTATTCACCCGCTGGACATCATTCCCCTTGCCTCACCAGATCTATACGTAACTGTAGTACATCCGCAAATCGAAGTGAGAACATCGGATGCAAGACAGATATTGCGAAAACAAGTATTGCTGAAAGATGCGATCAAACAATGGGGCAACATTGCAGGGCTGGTAACAGGGTTTTTAAAAAATGACCTGGAACTGATCGGCCGTTCGCTGGAAGATGTGATTATTGAACCAATACGTAGTATCCTGATTCCCGGCTTTGATGAGATAAAGGCCAACTGCAGGGATGCCGGTGCATTGGGAGGAGGGATCTCAGGTTCAGGCCCGTCGGTATTTATGCTGAGTAAGGACGAAGAAACGGCAAAGTCTGTAGAGAAGGGCATGAAAGCAGTATATGACCGGATCGGCATCGAGTATAATACGTATGTAACAACTATAAATAAAAAAGGCGTTGAAATACTTTAGTACAAATAAACAAACACCGATCGTTGATTTTAAAGAAGCAACGATTAAAGGGCAGGCACCTGATAAAGGATTGTATTTTCCTGAAGAGATTCCACAGGTTGAAAAAAGCCTGATTGAAAGAATCAATGATCTCTCGAACGAAGAAATAGCATTCCGAGTTATTAAGCCTTATGTGGGTTATACTATTACTGATGAAAAGCTTTTTCAAATTGTTAGCGAAACGATCAATTTCCCGATCCCTTTAGTGAAAGTCAGCGATACTATATCTGCACTCGAATTATTTCATGGTCCTACCCTGGCATTTAAAGATATAGGGGCAAGGTTTATGAGCCGTTGCCTGGGACATTTTGTAAAAGACGATTCAAGAAAATTGACTGTACTGGTGGCTACTTCCGGTGATACAGGTGGGGCAGTGGCAAATGGTTTCTATGAAGTGGAAGGAATAGAAGTGGTCATCCTTTATCCTTCGGGGAAAGTGAGCCCGGTTCAGGAAAAGCAACTGACAACATTAGGAAAGAATATTACGGCCCTTGAAGTTGATGGAACCTTTGATGATTGCCAGCAACTGGTCAAAGAGGCTTTTACCGATACTGATATTACCAATAAATTATTCCTGACATCAGCCAACTCCATCAACGTAGCAAGATGGCTGCCCCAGCAGTTTTATTATTTCTTTGCCTATAAGCAGTGGGTTGATAAAACGAATCCTCCTGTCATAGCTGTTCCGAGTGGAAATTTTGGAAATATCTGTGCGGGTATCCTTGCCATGAAGTCAGGTTTGCCGGTCAGGCATTTTATTGCAGCCTGTAATCTTAATGATATTGTAAGTGATTACCTGCAAACGGAAGTGTTCGAACCCAAAAAAGCCGTGGCTACTTTGAGCAATGCGATGGATGTGGCCAACCCAAGTAATTTTGTGCGTATACTGGAAATATTTAAATATGAGTTTCCTGAGTTGAAAAACAAATTATCATCTGCTACCGTCACTGATGAACTTACTTTAGCTACTATTGAAGAGGTATTTAAAAAATATAATTACCTGGCAGATCCGCACGGGGCCGTCGGTTATCGTTCCTTGTCAGATTACCTGCACCGGCATCCTGCCGAGAAAGGAATATTCCTGGAAACAGCACATCCGGTCAAATTTCCTGCCGCAGTGGAAAAAGCTACAGGTCGGCTGATGGCGGTGCCTGAGTCGTTGCAACCCATGATGGAAAAGGAGAAGCTCAGTATCTTTATCCCGGCAGCGTATACTGCCTTAAAAGATTATTTATTGCAAAAAGCCTGAAACAAACTACCTGTATGACCGCCCCTGAACAGTATATACAAAAGAACCGTGCTGCTTTATTTGACTGGCTGGTCCTAGCCATTAGTTTTTTACTGGGCTTTATCTTCCCTACACTTTCCGATTTCTTTCAATCCCCGGGTTATTATATCTGGATGATGGCGGCATTGCTTTTGTACGTTGCCGGAGCTGCAATAAAACATTTGCCGCTCAGTTACCGGCTTACCTATGCTGCAACAAAACTGAAGCCGGTCCCATACCTGCTGTTTTTAATAATAGGTCATTGGTTCATCCTGCTCATACTGGTATTTCTGGCGGAGCCTGGTTTCCGCCAACTGCTGCGTTTGCCAGCCCTGGAAAAAGATATTACAACAAGCGGGTGGATGCAGGTGGCAGCGGTAGGAATAGCTTGTTTTGTTACCTGGCTTGTTTACCGCACTAAGAGCAAGCGGAAGAGCCTGAAAAAATATTCAGCTCCTTTTTTATTCCTGATGGAGTTGATAGCCGATATTTTCCTGATAGCAGGTGTTTCGATTTTCTCATTTGTCTTTTGGGAAAAAGGAGTGATGGGGATGTTAAGCAAAACTTCTACACAAACAATCAGTGATATATGGTTCCTCTTTGTCTTCCTGTCAGTCCTGTTCCTGTTTTTCTATCTCCCGCTCCGATACCTGTTTTTTATCGAAAACAGGGAGGGCGGTGGTAACCGGAGAAGGCTATTCCTGATCTTCGGTTTCATCCTGTTAAAAGCCCTGTTTGAAATGCTGGCTATTTAACTTTTACACAGCCGGTACAACCTGTTTAATTTGGCCCGCAGTTATTATTTTTGCAGTTGATTATGCAGGATATTGAACCCTTTTATAACTGGCGGCACATTTATGTGAGTGAAGAGGATGAACGGTCTCCTTTTCATGGACGAACCTATTCCGAATTTGAATTTTCCCAAACTGTATACAATTATTATATCCATCCCCAATGGGATGATTTTGGCAGCCGAACGCTTTACCTCAAAGTACTGATCGCCGACTACGAAGAAAAATATGCCGTTATCGAAATGATTGGCGAGTGGAATGATGCCATTGAAAATGATATCATGGAACTGAAACGGGAAGTGCTGGAAAAATTCATGCAGCAAGGCATCTATAAATTCATTCTCATCGGGGAGAATGTGCTCAACTACCACAATGATGGTAAAGATTATTACGAAGAACTCTACGAGGAAGTAACGGATGAGAATGGCTGGGTAATTTGTTTAAACATGCCGGAACAAACACAATATGACTTTAAACATGCACACCTGAACCGCTACGTGGAATTAAAGGAACTGGATAACTGGCGAACTTACAAGCCCTTTCACCTGTTTAAGAAAATAGATAACGAACTAATGGCAAGACTGGGTAATTAACACTTTTTCATGAGCCGGACCGATGCTTTTTAGCAAGTAAAACTTTTCCCGTTTTTTGGCCTTCGGGTAGTATTTTTGCTGAAACCGGATTTCTCCTTTTAAGATATACATATGAAATGGTCTGAACTCTTTACTTCTTCGATTGGCAAAAAGTGGGTAATGGCATTAACGGGCATTTTTCTTATTCTCTTCCTTATTGTGCATGTGTCTTTGAATGCAACAGTCTGGGCCAATGATGGCGGCAAAATGTTTGAAGCCGGAGCCCATTTTATGGGTTCAAACATTGTACCCCGTATTTTGGAAATAGGATTAATGGTGAGTATCTTATTGCATATCATCCAGGGATTGATGCTGGAATTTCAAAACCGAAGCAAAAGAAAAAAAGGTTATGCCGTCGCGATGGGCAATAAAGGCAGCAAATGGTATAGCCGTAGCATGGGCTTATTAGGTACATTAATACTATTATTTTTAATTATGCATCTTGCACATTTTTGGGTACCCAATCGTAACAACCAGGGTTGGTTGCTGGGGCCTGAAATTTCCTTATATGAAAAAATGAAAGAAGTGTTCCGGGTGGATTGGGTGGTGCTCTTATATGTGCTGGGATGTTTTTCACTGGCCTGGCATTTACTGCATGGTTTTCTAAGTGCTTTTCGTACAGTTGGCGTAAGCAATAAAAAATATTTAGCGCTGTTACGCAATATTGGTATCGGGTTTTCGGTCGTTGTACCACTTGCGTTTGCGTTGATGCCGGTGAGTTTTTATTTAGGCTGGATCAGTTAGGTGAGGAGTGGGGAATAGCAAGTGGCTGGTAGTAGCCCCGGAGGGCCCTCATTTCGGTAGAACGAAAATGTAAGATGTATTCGAACCCCGTAGGGGTTCAACAATTGTTCAGCAGCGAATAGAAAGATGAAAAGTGCCCTTCGATAAACTCAGGGTAAACTGCAACCGGGATGCCATGAAAAACTGAAGCTGGGTAAAAAATCAAAAGTAACTCATTAGCATATTATCACATTTCAAATTGATTTATGTTGGATTCAAAAATACCAGCCGGACCGTTAAACGATAAATGGACAGATTATAAGGGCCATTGCAAATTGGTGAACCCCGCGAATAAACGCAAACTGGAGATCATCATTGTGGGTACCGGTCTCGCCGGTGCTTCCGCTGCAGCATCATTAGGTGAACTGGGATATAAAGTAAAAGCCTTTTGTTTCCAGGATTCTCCCAGAAGGGCGCATAGCATCGCTGCACAAGGTGGTATAAACGCCGCCAAGAATTACCAGAACGATGGTGATTCGGTCTTTCGTTTGTTTTATGATACCGTGAAAGGGGGCGACTATCGTGCCCGCGAATCGAATGTGCACCGCCTGGCGGAAGTAAGTGTGAATATTATTGACCAATGCGTGGCTCAGGGTGTTCCTTTTGCCCGTGACTATGGTGGCTTATTAAATAACCGCTCCTTTGGTGGTACACAGGTAAAAAGAACTTTTTATGCAGCCGGTCAAACCGGTCAGCAGTTATTGATAGGTGCTTACCAGGCATTGGAAAGACAGGTGGCATTGGGTAATGTAACAATGTATGCCCGGCATGAAATGCTGGATGTGGTGATGGTGGAAGGAAAGGCCAGAGGGATCATTGCCCGCAATTTAGTGAATGGTGAACTTGAAAGGCATTTCGGTCATGCGGTATTATTATGCTCCGGTGGTTACGGCAACGTGTTTTATTTATCGACCAATGCAATGGGCAGCAATGTAACCGCTGCCTGGAAAGCACATAAGAAAGGAGCGACCTTTGCTAATCCTTGCTTCACACAAATACATCCAACTTGTATTCCGGTTAGTGGTGATCATCAATCGAAGTTGACATTGATGTCTGAGTCGTTGCGGAATGACGGACGTATCTGGGTGCCCAAACAAAAAGACGACAAACGAAAAGCAAATGATATTCCGGAAGAAGAAAGAGATTATTACCTGGAACGTCGTTATCCTGCCTTTGGAAATTTAGTGCCGAGAGATGTAGCCTCAAGAGCAGCTAAAGAAAGATGTGATGCGGGATATGGAGTAGGTACTACCGGACAAGCTGTTTACTTAGATTTTAAATTCAACCTGATCAATAAATACGGTAAAGTAGAAGCAGGTAAATTAGCAATAGAAAATCCTGATATAGAAACATTGATGCGATTGGGTAAAGAAGTGGTGAAGGAAGAGTATGGTAACTTGTTTGACATGTACGAAAAAATTACCGGCGAAAATCCCTACGACGTGCCAATGAGAATTTATCCTGCGGTTCACTATACCATGGGTGGCCTTTGGGTAGATTATGAATTGATGACAAATGTAAAAGGTTTGTATTGCCTGGGCGAAGCAAATTTTAGCGACCATGGAGCAAATCGTTTGGGTGCTTCTGCATTAATGCAGGGATTGGCTGATGGTTATTTTGTAGTTCCTTATACGATTGGTAATTACCTGGCAGATGAAATTGCAACGAAGCCAATTCCATTGACGCATGAAGCATTTGAACAAACAGAGAAAGCGGTTGCTGACAGACTCAACACGTTAATGAACATCAAGGGCAAGCAAACTGTTGAGAGTTTTCATAAGCGGTTGGGTAAAATAATCTGGGAATATTGTGGTATGTCACGGAATGAAGCAGGTCTTAAACATGCCATAGCAGAAGTGCAGGCATTGAAAAAAGAATTCTGGACTGATGTAAGAATACCGGGATCGATCAATGAAATGAACCCGGAACTGGATAAAGCGGGTCGTGTGGCGGATTTTATTGAGTTGGGCGAGTTGATGTGTAAAGATGCACTGGACAGGAATGAAAGTTGCGGTGGTCACTTTCGTGAAGAAAGCCAGACCGCAGATGGGGAAGCTGAAAGAAAAGATAATGAGTTTGCGTATGTGGCCGCATGGGAATATGCAGGAGAAAACAACTGGAATTTACATAAAGAACAGTTGAATTTTGAAGTGGCGAAGCCAACACAACGGTCTTATAAATAAAAATTTCTAACGAACTATACTCTTTTATGGAGCATTATAACATGAACTTGACCCTGAAAGTTTGGCGTCAAAAAAATGCAAACGATTCAGGAAGATTTGAAACTTACCCGGTAAAAAATATTTCTTCCGAAATGTCTTTTCTTGAAATGATCGACGTACTGAACGAAGAGCTGATCACTGGTGGTAAGGATCCGATTGCATTTGACCATGATTGCCGCGAAGGTATTTGTGGTAGTTGTTCTATGTATATCAATGGCCGCCCGCACGGACCCTGGCATGCCAACACAACCTGCCAGTTGCACATGAGGGCTTATAAAGATGGTGATACGATCGTTATTGAACCCTGGAGGGCCAATGCATTCCCGGTCATCAAGGACCTGGTGGTTAATCGTTCTGCCTTTGACCGTATCATACAAGCCGGAGGTTATATTTCTGTCAATACCGGCAATGCTGTGGATGCGAATGCAACACCGGTACAAAAAGATAAGGCCGATGCCGCTTTTGCCGCTGCCGCCTGTATTGGATGCGGAGCTTGCGTGGCAGCCTGTAAAAATTCTTCGGCGTTGTTATTTGTTTCAGCGAAAGTTTCTCACTTAGCCTTATTGCCACAGGGTGGGCCGGAAAGAAAATCAAGGGCCCTGAATATGGTGGCGCAGATGGATAAAGAAGGTTTTGGTTCCTGTACGAATACCGGGGCCTGTGAAGCTGTTTGTCCTAAAGAAATTTCTATTGAAAATATTGCACGACTGAACCGGGAGTATATGTTCGCAGGTGCCAGTTCCGATAAATAACTTTTTTATTTGAGAGACGAGAGTATCTAGCGAAGACGCCAATTCAGAATAACTGAATCTTCATTTGTTTTATATTTTGCGTCGCAGCGGGTTTGCGAGATCTATTGACTTTCGCAACAGGTTTTTTTTATGAACTAAAACCGCCTAGTTGCTTTTACAGATACTACCCAGAGCGGATCGCTTCCAAATTCTTTCATGATAACTATACCGGGCCCAACAGCGATCTTGCTATTGACAAAATAGGAGGCAGCTAATTTACTCCCGATCGTAAAACGGGTTGTACTATTGTAAATTCCTATTGCAGGCCCGGCGGTCAATGAAATACTGGTTTTTACGATAGGGTTGTAAAGAAGCCCGGCAAAAGCGTGCATAAAACTATAGCCAGGATATTTATAGGGAGATCCGCTTACGGTTTCCTTTTTCCCCAGGTAATAAGCGAAACCCCCGTTATAAGTAAATATAAATTTTCTCACCCTGGTAAGTCCAAACGTATGCCTGGCTGGAGACACATCTACCGCCATGCCGATAAAATGGGTAGAGGAGAAGTTCCCGATGGGCAGGTTAACACCAAAAGAAACAGCAATGTCTTTGCCCGGCGAAACAGTTTTTTTACTGGTTGATGTTTGTGACAATACAGGCAGGATGAAAAAAATTGTGAGCAGAAAAGTAAATATCTTTTTTTTCATGTGACCTGTAAGCCGTTTTAGTGACAGTGTTAACGGATAATGACAAAAGTTCCTTTCTTCGCTACTCGTTTACCAGACCTGGTGTCCACCCCGTTTACGATCCAAACATAGACCCCGGTATCCTGTACCAGGCCATTCAGCTTTCCATTCCATCCCACTTCTTTTTGTGCCGTCATAAATATTTTTTGCCCCCAACGGTTATAGATGCTGAATTCAAGGAGGTCAAACTCATCTGATAGGAAGGGTTTGAAAATATCATTCTTACCGTCATTATTGGGTGTAAAAGCTGTTGGAACATATATCCCCGGCACCTGCCGCACTTTAATATAAACAGAATCGGTATCCTGACAACCAGCTTCGTTAAATGCTGTTACCACATACATGGTGTTACGTAATGGTTTTGCTACCGGGTTGGCAATAGCCGGGTTGGATAAACCAGTATTGGGTGTCCATTTAAAATTAGTGCCACCACCGGTCACATTCAGCTGCACGGTTTCACCCGCGTCAATTTCACTGCCGGGGGATACCTGTATATTCAAGACTTTCAGGTCAACCGGATGTGTAATGGACTGATCCAGGCAAGCCTTGGTTGTTTTGATAGTAAGCCGTACATTAAAAATACCACCCGAACTAAACGTGTGAACCGGATTGGTATCAGCAGCGGTATTACCATCATCAAAGTCCCAGTAATATTGAACTTTGGCCGTATCCGGTAAAAAGCTGGATTTGTTGGTGAACTCTGCTACACCTGTTGAACAAACGGCTGTAAAGTCAAATGCAGGTGTCAGTATAACTCCTTTGGGAACGACCTTTTTTTTAATCGTACGCTCAAAAAGCTGGCATCCACCAGTTGAACGGATGATGAGGGTGACCGTGTAACGTTGAGCTGTAACTGCGAAACTATGGACCGGGTTTTGTGCAGTAGATGTAAAACCGTCTCCAAAATCCCAAACCCATGTTATAGTACCGGGTACGGAGGCAAATCCGTTGAACTGAACAGTTCCGGTACAACTATCCATGATGCTGTAATCATACCGGTTGCTGCCATCATAAGAAAGATCATTAATATAAGCGGGAAAGCCGATATAAGCTGAACCGCCGATGCCTTCATTGACATCAACCTGCCCTTTTTGAAAATTACATCCGGCTCCTTTCACATTGGGACTATTGATCACCCCCAGAAGGGTAGAAGGCTGGGCCAGGTATATTTTTTCATCCGGGGCCAATTGAATACCATAATAGGAAGTATTAACTGTTTTGATAATTACACGGGAGGAGATCACATACGCTGCTGTTGGCAGGGTTGCTTCCAGTTGATCTAATTCCTGTTCAAAGGGTCTTGACAGATATAGGAATCTTGAATTGGAAGAATATTCACAGGAAATGATCTGCCCACCGGCAAAACCTACCTGCCTTGGATTAGTGATGCTGCCGGTTGCATTATCAAAATCGAATAACTGGACATAGTTGGGAACCGGGTTGGTATCATCAAATGATGGAAAATGGGCCTGGCATAGTTGTTTCCCATCAGGACTTACTTTCATCATTCCTGTATTCATGAGATCATATCCATTAAGCACAAAGCCTACCGTTGATACTACTGCAGTAGTATTTAATCCATTACAATCGATCAGCCAGGATCTGAAAATATTGGAACTCCGGTCATTGGTGATTAGCCAAACGCTGGTTCCGTTCTGATGACGGGCGGCTGTCAATCTTTCTGTACACGAAGCCCATAACAAAGTATTTTTACTGATCACTTCCCCATTGCCATTATCCAGGGTGATATCCACGAGGGAGTAATTATAGCCGGCCGCAAAATCCGTTTCAATCGCATCGGTTGTGAAAATATAATAGAGGTTGATATTGCCCGGATGTGGGATGATAATGGCAGATTGAACAGAGGAAATATTGCCCAACAACCCGTTTCCATTCAACATAACCTGGTGATTACGGTTGTAAACCGTTACCCCATTTGTATAAAATAAAAGGTTGCCGTTCTTATCGCAGATATTGGACGATCCCTCATCGGTGTCCATGGCACTGTTATGCAGGGGGGCCGGAGGTGTTTGCCCAAAATCCAGCCCTGCTTTTTTACCAAAATACCAGATATTGTTTTGTTGCGCATCAACGTATTGAAAGCTGAATAAACAAATAAACAATAATACGCGGATTCCTGGCATAGTTAATTTTGTCATCAGTGCTTTTCGGGGTCGAATTTCGACAAATTTCCTCTTTTTTTTCGTAATTAACATCAAGGGATAACTTTCATGCAATAAAATGAGCGAATTTTACGATTTTGAATAAAACTGACTGTATTTGAATTGCTTAGCTAGGATATTGTGTATCGGTTTTATAGTATTATCACCCTTTTGGAGCGATGCCCAGCTCCCTGTCGGCACTATAACTAGCAGCAACCTGCGCCAAAAGATCCTCAAGATAGAATCGGATAGTTTGAAAATCGATACAATCAGCATTGTGCCGAATAGTTTTTCCATTGCCTATGTTTCTCCGGCTGATTATCGACTTGATATTGTAAAAGCGATCTTATACTGGAAGAAGAAACCGGGCACCGAAATGGTGACAGTTACTTACCGGGTATTTCCTTTTCGCCTGAATCCAGTGGCCCAGCGAATGAGCTTCGATAGTGTCATGAATAATTTCTATGTAAAGCCTTTTGAATTCAACAATGGGCTGACCAATGCCCAACGGGGGATATTTGATTTTGGTACCCTGAAAGCGGAAGGAAGTTTTGGCCGGCAGATCGGTTTTGGAAATCGGCAGGATGCGGTACTCAATTCTACACTGAACCTCCAGTTAAGTGGCATGCTGGGCGACAGCATAGAGATACAGGCCGCTATTACAGATAATAATATTCCTATACAACCTGATGGCAACACGCAACAGCTCAACGAATTTGATCAGGTATTCCTGCAATTTAAAAAAAGAAACTGGCAATTGAACCTGGGTGATATTGATATCAGGCAAAATCAAAGTTATTTCCTGAATTTCTACAAACGGTTACAGGGAATTTTATTTCAAACAACGAACCGGCTCTCCAACAGCATTACTTCTAAAACCCTGGCCAGTGGCTCCATTGCCAAGGGAAAATTCACCCGAAATTTTATTGAAGCACTGGAAGGTAACCAGGGCCCTTACCGGCTTCGTGGTGCTAACAGCGAATTCTTTTTTATCATACTGGCGAATACAGAAAGAGTTTTTATTGACGGCCAATTGCTGCAACGCGGAGAAGACCAGGACTATGTGATCAATTACAATTCAGCTGAAATTACGTTTACACCTAATCGCATGATCACCAAAGACAGCCGGATACAGGTAGAGTTTGAATATGCCGACCGGAATTTTCTCAATGCCAATCTTTATCTCTCCCAGGAATTTAATATCAACGAAAAACTTAAGATCAGGATCGGCGCTTTTAATAACAGTGATGCCAAAAATTCACAGATCAATCAAATACTGGACCCCAGACAAAAACAATTCCTGGCCGATATCGGTGATAGCATTCAAAATGCACTGTACCCCGCAGCGATACTGGATACTTTTGCCGTTGGTAAGATTTTATATGAAAAGATCTATGCAGGAACGGATTCCTTTTACCTGTATTCCACCAACCCGGCGCTTGCTCAATACAGTTTATCTTTTGTAGATGTACTTGAAGGCAATGGTAATTATATCACGGATTATAACGGGGCAAACGGTAAAGTATATAAATACGTAGCACCCATAGCCGGTATCAAACAGGGACGGTATGAACCGGTGCAGATATTGGTGACACCCAAGAAGCAACAGATCGTTAACCTCGGGGTCGAATATGCGATCAATAAAACCACCCTGCTAAAAACTGAAATCGCTACCAGTAATAATGATCCTAATACCTTTTCTTCGAAGAACAATGGTGATGACAGGGGATGGGCAGCAAAATTTCAACTGAGTAATGAAAAAATTTTACGCCAGGCCAGGCAACTCCAATTAAACACAGCATTGGATTATGAATATGTACAACAGAAATTCAAACCGTTGGAGCGGCTGCGTACAGTGGAATTCTCAAGGGACTGGGGCCTTACATTTAACCAGTTACCGGCCGATGAAAATATTATCCGGGCAACGGCGGGATTGAGCGACAAAACTAAACATTCGATTTCTTATGGCTTTATCAATTACCGGCGAAGCGATAAATACAATGGGGTGCAAAACTCTTTAGTCCATATAGCTGACTGGAAAGGCTGGCAGATCAATAATCAGTTTGTCATTACCAATTTCAACACGCTGTTGGATAAAGGAACTTTTTTACGTCCCGTAATTGATATCAGCAAAGAATTAAAACAGATCAAGAACTGGCGACTGGGTCTTAAATATGCTATTGAGCACAACGAAGCCCGGAATAAGACATCGGATACATTAACACCGGCTGCTTTTTCATTTGATAGTTATTCAGTCTACCTGAAATCCGATGAAAATAAAAAGAACAGGTATGGGGTCACTTTCTTTACCCGGTCAGATAAATACCCGGTGAGCAAAGATTTTGTCAGAGGCGACAGGAGCCTGAACCTCAACTTGCAAACAGAATTACTGGCCAACCCCAGGCGGCAGTTTTATTTAAATACCACGTTCAGGAAATTGAAAGTATATAATGCTGTTATCTCCAAACAAAAAGAAGATGAAACCATTTTGGGCCGGGCTGAATATGTTATGAATGAATGGAAGGGATTACTGAACGGTAATATCTTATATGAAGTGGGAGCAGGGCAGGAGCAGCGCAGAGATTTTGCTTATCTTGAAGTACCCGCCGGAACAGGACAATTTGCCTGGATCGATTATAACAGTGATGGGGTACAACAGCTGAATGAATTTGAAATAGCTGCCTTTATTGACCAGGCAAAATTTATCCGCATATTTATGCCAACAAACGAGTTTATCAAGGCCAATTTTATTACGTTCAATTATAGCTTTACTATAAATCCAAGGTCATTGCTTACCAAACCAAATTTAAAAGGTATCAGAAAGTTGTTGACCCGTCTCAATCTCGTAACCTCCTTACAAACCAGTAAAAAATCAATCGCCAAAGGCACATTTGAATTCAACCCCTTTAAGTATAATGTTAACGATACGGCCCTTGTAACGTTAAATACGGTCATTTTAAATACCCTCTCTTTCAACCGTTTCAACAGCAAATGGGGAGTAGATCTCAGCAATCTCCGCAATAATGGAAAATCCCTGCTTACCTATGGTTATGAAAGCAGACGGCTGAATGATTGGTTGGTAAAATGGCGTTGGAATATCAGCCGGGCTTTTTCGCTGAATGTAAATGGGAAAAAAGGAGAAAATGCTTTATATACGCCACAGTTTGTCAACCGGAATTACCAATTGACCTCCTACAGTGCAGAACCTTTTCTGACCTTTATCAAGGGAACGGCTTTCCGGATTGTTACCAGTTATAAATTGGATAATAAGAAAAACCTGCCTGTATATGGCAATCAAAAATCTACTTCGCATTCCCTCAATGTTGAATCGAAATATAATATTTTGCAAAGCAGTTCTATCACCGGGAAGTTTACCTTCAATACGATCGACTACAAAGATCCGCTAAGCGGTAATGTGGCTAATACGACGGTGAGCTATATCATGCTGGATGGATTGTTGCCGGGTAAGAATTATCTCTGGTCACTAGGCTTCAGCAAACGCTTATTAAATAACCTGGAATTGAATTTCCAGTACGACGGAAGAAAGTCCGGCACGTCAAAAACAGTACATATAGGAAGGGCTGCGATCACGGCCTTGTTTTAGACCTCCGATTATTTTGATTTTATTTCATTATGAGGAAAGAATTGATTTATGAAAATTTTTTGTTTTCCTGATAATCATTTCTAATCCTGTAAATCTTAGTTCTATACATTAAACCTGAAATGCATCACATCTCCGTCCTTCACGATATATTCTTTTCCTTCTATCCGAAGCTTGCCCACTTCGCGGCAGGCAGCTTCTGAACCGTAGTGAATAAAGTCATTGTAGCCAATCACTTCCGCCTTGATAAAACCTTTTTCAAAGTCTGTATGGATAACACCAGCTGCCTGCGGGGCTTTCCAGCCTTCGTGGATGGTCCAGGCCCTTACTTCCTGTACACCAGCAGTGAAATAGGTATAGAGATTAAGGAGTTTATATGCTGAGTGAATTAAGCGGTCGAGAGCAGGTTCCTTCATACTATATTCTTCCATAAACAATTGCCGGTCATCAACGTTTTCCATCTCAGCGATCTGTGCTTCGATATTATTGTTCATGATGATCACTTCTGCCTTTTCATGCTGAACCGATTCTTTTAAGGTATCAGAGAATTTATTGCCGGTATGCATAGAAGGTTCATCTACATTGGCTACATAGAGAACCGGTTTATCCGTCAATAAACATAGATCGGCAATGGCGTTTTTTTCTTCCTTGTCAAGGTCGAGTTCGCGGATGTTCTTTCCTTTTTCCAGGTGCTCTTTACACTTTAATAAGGTTTCCAGTTCTGCTTTGTACTTTGGTTCCAGTTTAAGTTGCTTCTCTGTTTTGGATATCTTTTTTTCTACACTGTCCAGGTCCTTTAACTGCAGCTCTGTATCAATAATCTCTTTATCACTCACCGGGTTTATCGCTCCTTCATCCCGGAGAATATTTTCGTCTTCAAAACAACGGATCACATGAATGATAGCATCCACTTCCCGGATATTCCCCAGAAACTTATTCCCCAGTCCTTCTCCTTTACTGGCACCTCGTACCAAACCGGCGATATCCACAATTTCGATCTGGGTGGGTACAGTACGGTTCGGTACCACCAATTCCGCTAATTTATTTATCCGGGGATCCGGCACATCTACCAACCCAACGTTGGGGTCGATTGTACAGAACCGGTAATTACTCGCCTGTGCCTTGGCACTGTTGCTAACCGCATTAAATAAGGTTGATTTACCTACGTTTGGTAATCCTACAATTCCTGCTTGTAAAGCCATGATCTTATTGCTGATTTAATATTTTCAATCTTTGATTGCTGTCAACTATTCCCCAAAAAGCACTAATTTCCAAAAAGAGGCGCAAAGATAAGCTATACAGACTTAATTGTATTTAACCGGGAAAAGAAGCTTTTGGTGTTTAGGAAAAAATCTTCAATCTTCAATCTGAAATAAAAAATTATATATGGCTCTTAGTCGTATCTGGTCTGCCTTTATTATCATCGCTATCACCATGGCCGGTTTCAAATTTCTTGCTGTGGATGGCAACCAGCAGATATTTACCCAAATGGTTATCAGCAAGAGCGGTGACTCGGTAAAAGTGAAGGAAATGGAGCTTGCTTCAGCTAATCCTGCACTGGTCGTTGCGCTGGATACCATGCAGCGGGTTCAGCAGGGTAACTTAATTTATAAAAAAGAAGGAGAGAAGCTGGTAGCGGTAAAACACCAGAAAGTAAATGGTATCATCGAAACCTGCAAGGATGCGGTTAATATCTGTATTGGCCTGATAGGAGTAATGACCTTGTTCATGGGTTTTATGAGCATTGCAGAAAAAGCCGGTGGCATCCGTTTTTTATCCCGGATCATTGGACCATTTTTCTCCAGGATATTCCCGGATGTGCCGAAAGAACACCCGGCTCATGGACATATGATGATGAATTTTTCTGCTAATTTGCTGGGGCTTGATAACGCAGCCACACCTTTTGGAATTAAGGCCATGGAAAGCCTGCAGGAATTGAATCCTGATAAACAACGGGCTTCCAATGCCCAGATCATGTTTCTCTGTCTCCATGCATCAGGATTGACCCTGATCCCGGTTAGTATTATTGCATTAAGGGCAGGAGCCGGGGCCAAAAATGCGACCGACATCTTTATTCCCTGTATGATCGCCACTTTTGCAGCCACCATTGCCGCTATGATCATTGTATCCATGCGGCAACGGATCAATTTATTTCAGCCGGTCATCCTGGCCTGGGTCATCGGTATCTCGGCCCTGATCGCCCTGCTGGTACTTTATCTGGTCAGGCTCGATAAGAGCTCCTTGGAATTTTTCTCGGGTTCATTTGGAAATGGCTTACTCTTACTGATCCTTTTACTCATTGTGCTGGGAGGCGTATATAAAAAGATCGACATCTTTAGTGCTTTTATTGACGGGGCCAGGGGTGGTTTTGAAACAGCGGTTCGTATCATTCCTTATTTAGTAGGGATGCTGGTAGCCATCAGTATGCTCCGCACAAGCGGTACTTTTGACTACATCATTGAAGGGATGAAAAATCTTTTTACCCTGTTTGGTACTGATACAAGATTTGTAGACGGCTTACCTACCGCACTGGTAAAACCCTTTAGTGGCGGCGCTGCCCGGGGGATGATGGTTGATACCATGAGCACTTTCGGGGCCGATTCTTTTGCCGGGCGTTTATCCTGTGTATTGCAGGGCTCTTCAGATACTACCTTTTATGTGATCGCCGTTTACTTTGGTGCGGTGAGTGTAAAGAATACGAGGTATGCTATTGGTTCAATGTTGCTGGCTGATTTGGTGGGGATTATAACTTCTATTGCGATGGCGTATTTGTTCTTTTCCTGACATTAAAAACCCCGCCTCGTATAAAACGAAGCAGGGTTTTTTGCCTGATAAAAAATAATTTTATCTATCTGTATAAATTTGTCCTACCCTTGTTCCTCTGTGAGAACCTCTGTATACTAATGTATAGCTTCTCTTTTCCCTGAAGAAGTTCCCTACTGAAAGTTTAATGATATTGGTTGTTGAACCTGTTTCCCGGATATATAATGTATCGGGAGTAGTATTTGTAGGATAAGGAATAAAATTAGTGACATCTGTTACCGCTACATTCGTAAAAATGTTTACGTTCCTGTTAAAAGAAAATATATCTATAGCTGGTACAATAGTTGGGTTATAGATAAAATTAGCAAACCTTATCCGGCAGGTAGTATCAGCAGGTATCTCATATACTGTTAGCACAGTTTTTTGTTTTGGAGCATTGATCGTATCATACATAAAGATCGAATAATTCTTATTTACCTGCATGTTTTCAGCAAAAGACAGTGGAATTTGCATGGTTGTAGCAAGTGTATCTCTGACAAGAAATGCTTTTAACCCCGCAGGTATGCTGGCAGCGTAAACGCCAGAGGCGGGAAACATGCTGCCGGAAGATAATAAAGCACCTGTGACAGGATCACCGTCAACATAAACATAATTTCTGCTGGCATTAACGGTTGCAACAAAAACCCTTATCAGGCTCCTGTTATTAAGGTTAGACTGAGTTACTAATTGCCCATCCGATGATTTTTCGCAGGAAGAAAATAGCAACCCCAGTGAGAGCAAAGAAACCAGGCCGGCAGTATATATTTTAAATGATTTCATATTTATTTTTTTTGCTTGGTAATGATTAAGGTTTCGAGAACCATTGTTCTTTTGTGTGATAGTCCAGCGCAGTAGCACCTATCCTTATTAATTCATTCAGGTTCCACACATATTCTGAATTAAACCTTGGCCTCAAACGATAAATCAATTTACCGCCGTTGTTGGCATATAAATCAGAGCCGGATGGAGGTGTAAAACCCCTGTAAACCTGTTGGCCGGTGTTTTCATCTAAATCTATATAGTGATACCTTCTCATATCTACCCAGGTTTCAAGTGTACCATGAATATATAGGGCAATATATTTCTGCATCATGATATGTGTGAGTGTAAGATTAGCTGCTGTAGGAACCACGGCGAGGTTATTAACAAAATTATCCCTGATAGTAGTGGTAAGCAGGCTGGATGCAGGAACGTTATCGCTATAAGTGGCCTGCAGCATATCGAAATTCAGTTCGATGCCTTTTTTATAAGCGGCTAAGGCTCCGACTTTGTCACCTGTTCTGAAAAGAGCTTCCGATTTTATAAACTGAATTTCAGATGCTGTAAGTACCGGGAATTGAGATGCATTGCGGAAAAGATAGCGGCAATTATTGTCACTTCCGGGAGAAGTATTATTTACACCTGCTGCCTGGTTTATACCCCAGAAACTTTCAGGTCTGTCATTGGGCGTTATCACCGTTTGTCCTTTGTTTGGCAATAGCCCTTTAAATGTTCCATTTGTATTGGTACGAAGCAGGTACATGGCTCTTGGATCTACTACACCTGGAAAAGCGGCGTTTAGCCCTGACTCCAGATCAGCCATAAATGCAGACTGACGAATAGCTGATTCTACAACAACAGCCTGGCTGGCAAGATTACCCCTTAATGGGCCAAAAAAATTGCTATTTCCACTAATTCCAGTGCTGGCAAATTTTACTGTTGCATTGTCTGCATTGCTATTGACTGACAGGTTACAATAAAAAAGTACCGAGTCAGCCTGGTAGCTTGCTTTATTAGTCAGGTGGTGAAAAGATCGGGCAAGAATACCATAAACAAATTTTTTCCATTTATCAGTACTGCCACCATTCAAGTATTGATCTCCTATTGCAAGGTTAGCAGGGCTGGCGGCATCCCCGGTATTGTTGAGGTAGGCCAGTGCTTCGTGGCAAAGGCTGCGTACATAATTATACACATCTTCCTGGGTGCCGTAGCTGAAGGTAAGTGCACCGGTATTAAAGGCTTCGCCGGTTGTTATAACTTCACCATGATAGTCGGATAGCTGAAGCCAGCTCCAGGCAAAAATTGCTTTGCCCACACCTGCATAATCCCATTTCTTTTCTTCTATGGCCCATTTGATCATGTTATTGCAATTCTGACCGATATCATAGAAATGTGTACGCCAAAGTGAAGCAGCATTGTCTGTCCCGGGGCGGTTACCCATTTGATCCCATTCGCCGGCAGAATTACAGAAAAGAAAATTCTGAATAAACTTTCCGACAAATCGTATGTCGTTTAATGGGCCGTGTCCGGCACTGTTACCGGCCATAGTGGCGACAATTCCGGGTAGCAATTTTTCAACAGCAACCCTTACATCTGCGTTGGGATTGGCATACGCCTCGTCTATTTTTTTGGTGCAACTGCTTACAAAAACAGCCAGTAAGACTACGGAGCTTATTCCTATTATTACTTTTTTCATTGCTGAATATTTTGTGTTCATTAATATTTATTTAGAGGCCAATTTTGAATCCAAAATTGACACTTACTGGTGCAGGTACATTACCAAAATCAAAGCCTGAACCACCAACACCGCGGGTGCCGGAAGTGTTGCTGCTTACAGCCGGGTCAGCTCCTGTATAGTTGGTCATCAATACCAGGTCGTTACCTGTTACAAATAAACCAAATGATTTCAGGAATTTCATTCGTTGAATCATACGCTGTGGGAACGTATAGCGAAGTGTAATATCCCTGAGTCTGAACCAGTTTATATCTTTTTCAATGAACTCTTCTTCTGGCAATAACACATAATAGTTTTGATTATATGCCGGAATAACAACTATTGAATTCCTTGTTGGTGTACTTGAATTTTGTAACCCATCATTTAATACACCATTAACTACTCTTGGGGTATATCGATCATCAGTACGTCTACTAACGCCTTGTAAAGTCATGTACATATCGGTAGCGTTGAAAATATCGCCGCCAACTCTTAAGTCCCAAACAAAATTAAGCGCCCAGTTACCCATTTTCATGTTATTAACCCAACCAACAGTAAAGTCAGGGTTTCTATCGCCTCTTACTTTAAAATTTGCATCAAGCACAGGTAACCCGGTAGTAGGGTTAATGAGAATGTCGCCCTTATTATTTCTTGAATAACCGTGTGCTGTAATAGCAGTTGTCGGGCCCCCGGTAACAAGTCCGCCCCGGGCATTACCATATACCCATGTATCAGATATATAGAATTCAGGAACGTTGGCTGGCAATGAAAGCACTTCGTTTTTCATTTTATTGAAATTAAACCTCATGTTCCAGGTAAAATTTTTCCTGACAATCGGATTAAAATCTAGCCCAATCTCAATACCTGTATTTCTTGTACTGCCTACATTAATGGTATTGAGTACATAGCCTGTGCCATAACTGGCCCTGAAATTTTCTGCAATTTGTTTTTTATTCAGCGTATTGTAATAGGTTATATCAAACCCTATTTTCCCTTTGAAAAGTTTTGTTTCAGTTCCTATTTCATACGTGTTTTGCAATTCTGGTTCCAGTAAGAAATTATTATTGGCAAAACCGTAGGCAAAACCACCTCCGCTGGATGTTATATTATTAAAAACAGACTGGTTTGCATAGGGTGCACTTGACCGGGCAGTGCTGGCCAAAGAAGTACGCAATTTCATATAACTAATGTAATTGTTCTTTTTTATTACAGGAAACATATCGCTTACAATAAGGCTCAGGCTTCCTGCCGGATAATTATATTTTCTAAACTCTTTAGGAAATATTGATGATGTTTCAAACCGGTGAGAGTAGGTGAAGAAAGCCATGTTTTTATAATTAACAGAAAATTCCCCAAAGAAAGCCAGTTGGCGGCTGAGAACAAAGTTATAAAGTCCCCCAGGCGCTAAAAGCCCTCTGTTAAGACGCAACCTTGTACCTCCTCTGGTTGCACTACTGTCACCCATCCATTGATCTATCTGGCCTTGTGAAACTACAGCATTGTCTTTCACCATCTGTCCAAGGCTATTCACAGAATCTACGAGGTTGGTGCCGAAAACTGAATACATTTGAGTTTTGTTATCCTGCCACATTGTACCTCCCAAAAACCTTAAATTAAATTTGCCGATTGATTTTTTTGCGGTAGCGGTAATCGTATGGTTGTATCCGCTGTACTCACGGTAGTAATTATCCTGTTGCCCACCTAAACCCCTGGTTAATATGGAAGAAAGGGGATGGAAGAATGACCAGCCTTGTGAAGTAAAACGATCATATCCAAATCTACCAGAAATATTTAGCCATTTAAAGGGATTAATATTTATGCCGATCGTCGCGATATACCTGTCTGTTTCATCATAACCACGGTTAAACTTCACATTGAAATAAGGGTTATCAATTTCAGAGTTTGGCGAAATAGCATATAATAATTTTTTGCCTCCGCTTGCATCCTGGTAGTCTCTAATATCATTTGTAGTAGGCCAAATCATCAGGTTTAGTAAATAACCGCCAGCTCCACGTTTAGGTTTATCGTTAGAATTGTGGATATAGCTGATAGAAGGATTAATTTCAATATACTTTCCAATTTTGGTGTTATTGGTAAGTCTCAGTGAATACCTGCTGTATGCATTTTCAGGAACTACACCTTCCTGATCGAGGAAAGAGCCTGAAAAACGAAAGCTGTAATTCTTTTTACCATATTCTGCTGTCAGGTTGTGATTTTGTGTGAAAGCAGTTTGGAAAAAATTATCTACGTTATCAAATTTCTGAACATTAGCATCGTATGCCGGACCGAAATAAGTAAATACATTATCGGTCACTCCATTAATACCAGGCCTCCATTTGGTCGTAAAATTTGGAAACCTTGTCAGTCTTGAAAGCCGGAATGAATTATCATATGTAACAGCAAATTTTCCATCGGTCTTTCCTTTTTTCGTAGATATTACGATGGCTCCTGAACTGGCCTGGCTACCATATAAAGCGGTTGCTTCCGGGCCTTTCAATACTGTTATTGACTCAATATCATTGGGGTTAATATCAGCCATTCTGTTGGTGTAATCCGTATTTCTATTGGCAGTCTGGTTAATATTTCGGGCAGAGGTTTCTACAAGTCCTAAAGTAGCACCGCCACCTGATTCATTAACAGAAGAATTATCCATAATTATTCCATCAATAATAAATAAAGGCTGGTTATCCAATGCCATGGAATTAAAGCCTCTGAGAACAATTTGTGAGGAAGAACCTGCAGCACCACCAGTCGGGTTGACAGTTAAACCGGCAACCCGGCCGGAAAGTCCATTAAGAAAATTTTCTCTTTGTGTTTCTGCAACTTCTGCACCTGAAACTTTTGAAACGGAATATCCAAGTTCACGGGGTGATCTTTTTTGATCAAGTGCGGTTACAATAACTTCATCCATCGTATTATCGGATGCCTTCATGCTAACACCAATAGTACTGCCATCACCAGTTTTTATATCCTGGGTTTCAAAACCTACATAGGATATTTGCAAAGTTTCGCCAGAGTTGGCTTTAATAGAAAATTTTCCATCCGCATCTGAAGTTACAATGCGACGGGTGCCTTTTACCCTGACGGTTACACCACTAAGCGGTGTCTTATTGTCCTCTGATAGAATAGTACCGGAAACTGTTTTTTCCTGTGCCTGCAGGGCAGGTGGCAGCAAAAGCAGCAATAACGATAGCGACAGGAACAATTGGAGAATTTTTCTCATAGCTGTTTTTTTAGATATATTAATTAATAAGCAGTTTCAAAATTTTAATATGAATAGACTATACCACTTTTACCCCCGCATCATGATATGGTTTCAATATCGGGTCATCCGCAGGTAATTCTGTTATCAGCATATCTATTTCATCTATTCCACAAACCCTGATGGGCTGCACAGAATTTACTTTTTCAGCAATGCTCAGGCAAACCACCATTTTAGAAGACTCTATCATGGCCTTCTTTAGCTGCACCACTTCCCAATCATTATCGGTAATTCCATGCTCAGCGTCTATGGCATTCGTACCCAAAAAGCAGATATCAGCTTTCATCTGTTTTATTTTTGCAATCGCCTCAGAACCAACGGTTATTTTAGAATTTCTTGAAATTTTATCTCCGATTACAATGACTTCAATATTTGGATGGTGCATATATTCCAGGATGGCGGGGATGCTGCCGGAAATAAAAGTGGCTTTTAACTGAGGTGGTAATGACCTGGCCAGTTCCATGATGGTGGTACCTCCGCTGGTTAATACGAACATGCCATCACTAATCAGAGCAATGGCCTTTTTGGCAATGACCTGCTTTTGGTTTTGCGAGTAAACACCATTATTGGAAAAATACACCTGGTTGAAGGAATGGGAGAGAGCGCCTCCGTGTACTTTAATCACTTTTCCTTCCTCGGAAAGTTCTTGCAGGTCACGACGAATGGTATCTTCCGACACATTTATTTCTGTGCAGAGTGAAGAAGAAAGGACCTTGTTGTGCAGGTTTACCTGATGAAGAATATAGGCCTGTCTTTCCTTTTTAAGCATTCGTCAGTTTTGATCTGTTAAATATATATGAAATTCCCGCACAAAAACGCAGAAGTTCGAAAATATTTGCACACATATTGTGGAAAATTGGAGGAAATTGATATGCAGCTTATTTAGCCCGGTGCTGTCGGGCCGGGATAGTGGTTCCGAAGAAAGTTTAAAGTCCGGGTTTAAGCTGCAAAGTCTGCTGTGTTTCAGTAAAAATTATTAATTCGTTAGGGTATACTATAAAAAAACCCGTCCCACCAAAGCGGGACGGGGAGCTTACATACAAACTCAAAGTATTGTTAGTAGTTCATGGCTTAGCGTTCATGGAAGATTAACTTTCAATAAACGGCAATGAACTATAATCCATGAACCATGAACTAAAACTTATTTACCAAATGTGAATCTTGCGGTGAAGCCGATTGCTGCCGGTTCGAAATTGATATCCGTAACGATATTTAATTCAGGTTTCCAGTCCATGGAAATGTTCAATGGAATATTGTTGAATTTATAATCGAGCCCGATAATGCCCTGGGCACCGAAGTTGGCTTCGGTGGATGTTTTCTGTGTATTCACATTCACTTTTTTCAAAAAACCAACATAGCCACCGCCTCCATAGAAATAGGTAAGACCCGAAGCAGATAAAGGTTTATGAAATTCGATCAAAGCACCCAATGCCAGGGGATCACCGAAGGTAAATAAGCCTTCGATAGCGGTGGTTGGGTTGATAAAATGCTTGATGGAAATGGAATTGTTTTGCATGGCACTGGAACTGCTGAGGCGAACACCCAATGCGGTTTTATACCCTGTACCCTGCGGGTCATTCTGGGCCGATACGGTGTTCGATGAGCCGATACCAGCTACCAGTAAGCATACAACGATTAATTTCTTCATGGTGATTTGATTTTGCTCTATGTTAAACGAAAAATGATGCCCCGAAGTCTAAAGGAAATGCAAAAGTTTGTCTAAGAGCTAAAGGAGAAGAAAGGAATGAAAGAGATGGTGCAGAAGTTCCCTGGCCTTTACATATCTCACTCAATGCAGCTAATTGGGGAAGGAGGTTAAAAGAGAAAAGGAGAAAAAGAGTTAATGCCGGCTTCCTCCTATTTTTTATAAAATCATTTAAAGCAATAAGAGCAGGCGGCATAAAGGAAATTTTGAGAATATGTTCGGGTCTTAGGTAGACTCTTTTGCTCCTTTTCTCTTTTGTACTCTTAGCTTAGAATAAATCAAACTTCGTCTTCGGTCTCCTTTCATCCAGCCACCTGAAATTGGGGAGACGCATTTCCAGCGGGTTCTTTTGTTTGATGGGCCAGATAGTACCAATTACATTACTGCGGAAAACAACTCTTTTAAGGGCCTGTTCTTTAAAATAAATATCCATGATATCGGATGTCGATTCATTGATGCCGGTATAAGCACTGTCCTCATCCTGTAAATAGTATATACAGGCGGCCTGACTTTTGGCCCTCACCGAATCAATATTACCATCCCTGAACCAGGCATCCATACGGGTGGATTTGACCTGGTTAAAGACTTCCGGCTCCAGGTAATTGACCAAAAAACTATTCTCAAATACTTTCATCCGGTCTGCTTTTTTGTTTTTAGTAAAAAGCAGAATAGTATCACCTGTTATTTGCGTTTTCTCTTTGGCCCAGAGCACGGGTTCCTGGTACAAACGAAAAGTGGAATCCTTAAAGGAATAGAATAGGCTATCACAAACCGCCTGCAACGAATCCGAAAATATCCGTACATGTCGGTAGGCTTCAAAATAACGGTTGGTACTGTCCTTCGTTTTTACATCCACTACTTTAGTTCCCTTCACCGTGTCTTTTACCAGGGAATCTTTTTGTCCGTACAGGTCCGTGAGCCGGGCAGAGAATAAGGTATCAGCAGCGATATAAATAGAGTCATCACCCTGTTTTACGATCATCAATGGTTTACCGGTTGCGAGAATACGGTCTCTTTTTTTATCACTAAAGACATTCCCTGCAATAATGGTAGTATGTTGTACCGTATCAATGATAATCACATTCCCTTTGGCATGGCTGATACCCGTACTGTCATCGGTTGCAATGCTATTGGCTGTTATGGTGAGTTTGCCATCCTTGATTATCGGTCTTCCTCCAAACTCTGCTTTTCCGGTTTGCATATTGTAATAACCTTCCCTGGTCTCTACTGTTCTGCCACTGGAATCTTTTATAAGTGTGTAGGCTATAAAGCGGGCCGTCTGTGATGCGGTATTATATAATAAGGAGTCTGTTGTGATCGTATACGCAGGGTCTTTTAGCAACACATTGTTTTTAAAGTACACATCCCGCAGACCGGCATAGTAATAACCTTCCCGGCTGGTGAGTACGGTTTTCCTGTTAGTCACTTTACCACCATGTTTGTAAATACCAATATCCGTGGTCATGTCATATTCCAGGTCGGGAGTGGTCAACGTGCCCTTGCCATCTGTCAGTCGAACTCCTCCGTCAAGGTAGGCCAGCTTTTTATTAATAAAGTAGCGAAGATGATTTGAATAAATATTCGCCGTATCGGCATCGTTGATGTGAACATTTCCCCAGGCCTCAAATGTTTTCGTATTGCTGTTAATGACACAGCTGTCGCACCAGAAAAGGGAAGTGCCTTGCTTCAATTTTACATTACCGGCCAGTATCTGGAGTTGGGTTGAATCATTCAGTTTTATCAATTCTAATTTTCGAACACCCGGCAAAATTTCTATTAACAGCATGCTGTCGGTGGGGGTGCTAAAGGTAGCCGGGGGAGGAACGACCTGCGCAAAAGAAATAACCGGAGCTGCAAGTAGTCCGGTAAAAAACAAGCAGTAAAATAATTTAAAGTTTCGCATCATTTATCCCCGCCGGGAATAGTATCTTTTATCGCTGGCGAAGTTATCGGTCCGTTCTTATCTTTTTTGCCAAAGACAGAGATATTAACGTAGCGTTTAGGATTGGTGCGAAGATCATCCATCAGTATTTCTGCACTCAATATCGCATCATTCAATTTATTGTACAGCTTCTTATCATTGATCAGGGCACCCAAGGTGCCTTCGTTGCTGGAAATCTTTGCAACAGCCCCTTTCAACTGGGTGATCATTGCATTTAATGAATCAATAGTTGGCTTCAGTTCCAGAGCAGCCAGTTTTTCTGAGGCCAGTTTTGCATTACTGATGGTACTGTTAATATTTTCCGAGTTCGTTTTTAAATTAGATGTAATGGCCTCGGCATTATTTAATGTTTTGGCTAAGGAGCCGGATTGATTATCCAATAACCCGTTCAATGCACTGCTGGCCCTGTTAAGGTTGGCAAAAGTTTGTTGAAGGTTCACTTTGGCATCGGAATTCAATAACCCGTTTACACCCGTGATGGTTTCTGTGAGTGAATCAAGAACGGTCCTTACTTTGGTCAGGGTGGGATTGATCTGGGCCGAGACCTGGCTTAATAAACCACTTTCTTCACGGGTCATCAATGTATCGCCCAGTTTCAGGTAAGTTTTTGAATCTCCTTTTTCTATTACAATGAAGGAAGCACCTACCAAACTAGAACCGATATATGCCACCGAATTATCAGGAATATTAATATCACGGGTGAGGTTGATCGTTACAATGATGGCACTAACATTCTTATCCATTTCCTGTTTATCATACACGGAACCGATTGGCAAACCATGTATCTTGACCTCGTTCGATTTTTCAAGTGTACCCATTTCCTTGAAGACGGCATAGATTTTCTTGCTTTTTGAAAACAAGTTCTTTCCTTTCAAAAAGTTGAAGCCAAGGATAAGAACGGTGAGGGCAGTGATAGTGAGTATTCCGACTTTTGTTTCGTTGCTGATCTTCATTAGGTTGATTTAATTCAGGCGTATAATCCTGAATAAGGCAGCAAATTAGCCAATTATTTTTAAACGGATAAACTGCCGGTAAAGTATTCCGGCACCCTTACGGTTTTGGGGAAAACAAAGGGAGCGATTTATTGCGCTTGCAGGGGCTCAAAAGCCCTTTTTTTCGGTATCTTCTTCGCTGTCTTTTGCTTTCGACTCCTGCTTTTCCTTATATTTTTTAAAAGCGGTAAAAATATTATTAACGATCTCCCGCTGCCCGGCTTCGCTGGTGATATATTCTTCTTCCTCTTTATTGGAGATAAAGCCGATCTCTACCAGTATACTCGGCATAGCAGTGGCCTGCAGCACCCAGATGCCTTTATCATTCCGTTGCTTGACACCACGGTCCACCCGGCCGGCATCTTTGAATTCTTCCTGGATATAATCAGCCAGGGTCAGGCTTTTCCTGAAATAGTTTTGTGCATAGATCAGCATCCTTACTTTTTCATTGGGATCAGATGGGTCGGGCAGGGTGAGGGTTGACGTGGAATCGATTTCCCCGCTATAGTCGTTGTTTTTAGAAACCGAGCTGATCTTAGATTCGTTTTTATTTACTGCCCATAAATAGGTTTCTGTACCCCTGGCCTTATTCTCTACGTATACGTTCTCGTACTGATATTGATAGGTTGTTTTTTTATACGTCTTTTTCCCTTTCTTATAGGTTTTAGTGATCGGTGTCTTTCCCACCACTCTTCGTTCGTACCAGCCACCCGGACGCTTTCCCGCAGAATTACAGTGAATGGCAATGAACAGGTCGCCGCCGGATTCATTGGCCAGGTTGGCCCGGTACTTTAAGCCCGCATCGATCGTTGTTTTATTACCCGGTACAATATCCGTGGTCCTTGTATAAATGATCTTCATCTCCGGGAAGGCTTTGGCCAGAGTGTCTCCCAACTTCAACGATACCTGTAATGATACATTTGCCTCGGTAGCGATTGTACCCGTGGCACCGGGATCCATACCTCCATGTCCGGGGTCGATGATCAATGTCCTTATCGCCTTCTTTTTAGTATCCTGTGCTATAGCAGCAATAATAAAAGAAGACCCTATTAAAAAAACAACTCCAAAAAATAATTTTTTCATTCGATCAGTATTTTGACTGGATTGAAAGATTACTATATACAATAGTAATACAGGATGTTTTATTTAGCAATTTTCTTTTCCTTTTCTTCGATCATTGCAAGAAACGAAGTTACATCCTTTGCGGGAGCTGGACTGCTCTTCCTGTTTTCACCGGTCTCCATATCCTGTTGCTGTTTTTCCAGCCAGGCAATATAGGTCTTCACGGCTTTGAGTATACAATCAGCAATTTCCTTTTGACCGGACTTGCTGTTCAAATAATCTTCCTCGCTGCGATTAGTAATATAACCGGTCTCCACTAATATACTCGGCATGGCCGTTGCCTGCAACACCCAGATACCAACACCCCGTTGCCGCACATCCCGGTCCACCCGGCCTACTTTGGCAAATTCATCCTGCACATAACCCGCTAAGGTGGCACTCCGTTTAAAGTATTGTTTTGTTTTTAATAAGGAGACAGCAATAAACTCAGGTGAGTTAGGATCGATATCTCCATAATTGACCATATAATTTTCTTCCTGGAGCATTGGGGCATTTTCCCGCATGGCCACTTCCTTGTCTTCGTTTTTATGCGAACCCCAGATATAAGTTTCAGTACCCTTCGCCGTGCTCGGAATGGTATAGGTGCGATACTGGGCAACATCTTTAGTTTTCTTTTTCCTGTTCTTTCCTTTGCCCGTGTAGTAGGTTACTTTTTTGGTACCGGTTTTTTCCGTCACCTTCTTAGGGAGGGCTGCATTAACATGCACACAGATAAAAAGATCGGCTTTGTTCTGGTTCGCTATTTCTGCACGCCGGTGAATGGGGGTGATCTTTTCCGTAGGCCGGCTTTCAATAATTTTTATTTCGGGGAGGTCGGTATGAAAAATTTTCACCAGCTCTTTTGAAATGGCAAGGCAAATATCATCCTCGTAGGAATAAGTCCCCCTAGCACCGTTATGCCCGCCATTGGCCATGATGCCATGCCCCGCATCCACGATAATCGTCCGTATGACTTTTGGTTTTTTATTTACTGCCAGTGGTGTATCATTAAAGGAGAGAATAGTAAGACAACAGGCGGCGGCGAGAAAAAAAAGAAAGATTCGTTTAATCATTAATTTTCATTTTTCAGGTTGTCAGAATCTTCACAAATTGTTTAGGACTCGCTTTAGGAAGCCTATCCATAAAGGTTTACTTTTGTCGCCAACCTGATGAAGCAACTGTACAAATTTAAGCCAATTACTTTTTTTTACTGGATCCTGACTGCTGCGATGTTATGCACACTAACGTGGAAAACTACAGCTGCAGGTATCCAATTGACCGGTTTTCGCAGTCCTTTAACAGTAACCCCTTCCGATACAACCAAACTTCCCCTTAAAAACGATTCTGCTATTATCCGTACCATTAAAAATCTTGATACAAACAAATTAGCGGGTAAGGACACCAGCATCCAGGAAAAGGTTGACACCTTCACGCTAAAGATTTCCAAAGATTCATTAGAGGCCCCCTTAAAATATGCTGCCGACGATTCAGCCGTGGTATTAATAGCCGAAAAAAAAATCATCCTTTACGGAAAAACAAAAACAGAATACAAAGACATCATCCTTACCGCGCCGAAGGTGGAAGTAGATCAGCAAACACAGATCGTCACTGCCGTGAACAGCAAGGATAGTAATGGGGTTGTAATAGAAACGGCTCATTTCAAAAGTGGTGACAATGAATTTACCAGTGACACGATCCGCTATAATTTTAAAACACAGGTAGGGTTGACCAAGAATACTTACACGATGCAGGGAGAGTTCCTGTTTATAGCCCAGGAATCCAAAAAAGTAAACGAGAATACTACGTTCGCAAAAGGTGTTGTCTTTACAACCTGCCTGCTCGATGATCCGCATTTTGGTATCAAGACCAATAAAATGAAGATCATCAACCAGAAACTGGCGGTATCCGGACCTGCCCACCTCGAATTTGAAGGCGTACCAATCCCGATCTATGTTCCCTTTGGTTTTTACCCGCTCAGCCAGGGACGTCATTCGGGTCTTATGCCTCCCCGGTTTGCCACCAACGAACAATTTGGACTGGGACTGGAAGGATTGGGCTATTATAAAGTATTGAGCCAATACTGGGATGCAAAAGTGTATGGTAATCTTTATTCGTATGGCGGCTGGTCGATGAACGTAAACCCGACCTATCGAAAAAGATACCGTTATAGCGGTGTCTTTAATTTGAGTGTGCAAAATACCCGGCAGAATTTTAAAGGCGATCCTGATTATTTTAATAACAAGAGTTATTTTGTTACCTGGAGCCATTCCGTGGATGGAAAAGCAAGACCGGGCACTAGTTTCTCGGCCAATGTCAATGCCGGTTCTACCAAGTACAATCAGTTGGTACCGAACAGCAACCGGATCAATTTTCAAAATCAGTTGGGTTCTTCGATCACTTATTCCAAATCATGGGCGGGCAAACCGTATAACCTGACGATGAGTGCCAATCATAACCAGAATAATACAACCCGGCTGATCAACCTTAGCTTGCCGGATGTCGGCTTCACGGTAAATACCTTGTATCCATTCCAGGGAAAGAACCAGGTGGGAACAACCAAGTGGTACGAAAAATTAGGGCTGGGTTATGCCGGTAATTTCCGTAACCAGGTTTCCTTTTATGATACGGCTTTTAAATTAAGAGACCTGATCGATACGTTGCAATGGGGAGCACAACATAGTTTCCCGATTATCTTATCCTTGCCACCGATTTTGGGAGGAGCAGTGATCGTTGCGCCGTCGGTTTCTTATTCGCAGGTATGGATCGCACAAAAAATGCGGCGTAAATGGAATACCGCCAGGCAAAAAGCAGATACTACTGTCACGAAAGGTTTTTTCACGGATCACCAGATGAATTTTGCCTTATCATTCAGTACGGCGCTCTTTGGTACCTACCAGTTTAAAAAGTCAAGGATCATTGCTATCCGCCATGTGATACGGCCATCTATCAGTATGAATTATAAACCGGATCTTTCTAAAAAACATTTCTATACAGATACCATATCCCCTGGTTTTGCTTTCAGGACGTCTGAATATGAAGGCGCTTTGTATTCCGGTTTTGGAGAAGGAAGAACAGGTGGCTTATCTTTTTCGCTGGATAATAACCTGGAAATGAAATGGCGCTCGAAAAAAGATACCGGAGAGAATGCCATTAAAAAAATAAAGCTGATCGATGGGTATGGACTATCTACCGGTTATAACTTTCTAAGGGATTCGATGAAGCTTGACCTTATATCCCTTTATTTAAGAGCCACTTTATTTGAAAAAATAAACATCACGGCCAATACGGTGCTCAATCCTTACCAGACAGATGCAAGAGGTGCTGATATTTCTAAATATGCCTGGGAAGGAGGGAAGTTTAAATTGGGGCGTCTCACGTATGGCAGTATCTCCATGAGTTCCAGTTTCAGCAGTAAACCAAAGGATCCGAAGAAAGATGCCGAACGAAAAAAACAAAATCAGCAGTTGATAAATGATCCCGCCGTTATCGCCGACCAGCAACGACTGATGGAATATATGCAGCAAAATCCTGCTGAGTTCGTCGACTTCAATATTCCCTGGCAGTTAACATTGGGCTATTCTTTGTTCTTTTCTACCCGGTTGAAAACAGACCTGAGTGGTTTTGAAAAAGAGTTTAGTTCCAACGTTAACTTCAGCGGCAGCTTCAATCTTACCCCCAAATGGAATTTTAGTATGAATGGTTATTATGATTTTGATACCAAACAATTGCAGACCTTCCAGATGTCGATCAACAGGGAAATGCACTGCTGGCAATTATCGATCAATGTAACGCCGGTGGGATTGTACCGTTCTTTCAACTTCTCTATAAGCCCCAAAGCCTCCGTGTTGCAGGACCTGAAGATCAACCGGACAAGATCCTTCACTAATTTTTAACGGCTGTTTTGTACATAATAGTCCTTCATGATCCCAAATACTTTTTCTTTCAGTTCGTCATCGCTTTGCCCGTTTACTTCCACCGGGTCAAGGAAGTGCATCCGCAGGCGGTGCGGGATAAAATAAAAGAATTTATTGACCGGTAAAGCCTTCCGGGTATTAAAAATAACAGCAGGAAGGATGGGTGCATTAGTAGCGATTGCCAGTTTAAAAGCCCCGTCATAAAATTTCTTCATGGGTTCTGTTGTTCGGTTACGGGTTCCTTCAGGATACACCGACATATGCATACCGGAAGCTAGTACATTTTTCATTTCATCAAAACTCTTGCGCCGGCTTATTTCACTTTTCCGGTCAACCAGCACTGCACCCTTCCGGTAAAACCAGCCGAAGATGGGTACTTTAGTAAAAGATTTCTTGGCGATCGTTTTATTGGGGCCGGGTATAAAAGGACAGGAAATCGGGATATCCAGCATGGAATTATGATTGCAAACGACAATGTAGGCGGTGCCGGGTTTAAATTTTTCTTTGCCCTTTACTTTTAAGGGGCAGCCAACAAGGTAGAGCCATACGGTCATCCATAACCGGGAAATTTTAATAAATAAGTCCTGGCCTTTGGGATCAGGTACCAGGTACGTAAGCATGGTGGGTATAAAAATGATCAGAAAGGTAATCACGAAACTGATGATCCCCCAGAATGCCCAGATGCGGCCCGCTATATTTTTAAATATTTTCAATGTATTAACAATATCATGTATCTGATCTCTTTGACGAAAAAAATGTTTCCCACAAAGACGCTAAGTCAATATAGTGTTTATTACAGTTCGTTTTTTTACCTTTTATGCTTCTGTGCTGTATTGTACTTATACTTAATCGCTACTAATATCAGCAAAAATAGATTGTTTCAGGGCAGGCCATTCATTTTTCAATACGCTGTAGTAAATGGACGTACGGCGGCGGTTATTCCACATGGTCATGTGACTGCGGAGAATACCTTCTTCAATGCCACCCACATTTTGTAATCCTTTACGGGCTCTCGCGTTCTGTACATCCGTTTTAAATTCTACCCGTTCAAAATGCAATTGTTCAAACGCATAGTTCATCATACAAAACTTAGCGTGGCGGTTAATGCCGGTATTTCGGAAAGGCTTGCCCAACCAACTCCAGCCGATCTCCAGCCGCAGGTCATGGTAGGAGATATTGCCCATACTACTGCTGCCGGCCACAAGGCCACTGGCTTTATCAATGATCGTAAAAGGGCGACGGATACCCGACTGCTTTTCGCTGATGGCCAGATCCATCCATTTATTCAATTGCTGTTCGTCTGCCAGGTTCATACTGAAATATGACCACATATCAATATCTTCTCTTGCCAATTGAAGAAAAGCAACCGCATCAGTTTGTTCAACTGATCGTAGTATCACTTTATCGGTTTCAAGAATAAGATCAGCAGGTATCATATTTTATCTTTGAGTTCAATAATTAAAGGCTCCAGTCTACGGGGTCAATTCCTTTGCTGACCAGGAACTCATTGGTTTTGGAAAAATGTTTACAGCCAAAAAAGCCTCCATAGGCAGAGAGGGGAGAAGGATGTACTGACCGAAGGATGCAATGTTTTTTTTCATCGATCAGCACTCTTTTTTCCTGAGCAAATTTGCCCCATAAAATAAAGACAACGTTTTTCTTTAATTCGGAGATCTTTTTAATAACGGTATCGGTAAACTGCGCCCAGCCAATTTTGGAATGACTCATCGGTTCACCGGCCCGCACAGTTAAAGAGGCATTTAATAAAAAGACACCCTGTTGGGCCCAATGGGTAAGGTTACCATGATCAGGGATAGTAACGCCGATATCATCCTGCAATTCTTTAAAGATATTAAGTAAGGAGGGAGGTGGAGCTACACCGTTTTGTACAGAAAAACAAAGACCATGTGCCTGGCCCTTGCCATGATAGGGATCCTGTCCGAGGATGACCACTTTCACCTTGTCAAAGGGAGTTGTATTAAAAGCATTAAAGATCAGGCTTCCAGGCGGGTAGATGATCTTGCCCTGTGATTTTTCTGTTTTGATATGTAAAGGAATCTGTTGAAAATAAGCCTGAGCAAATTCGCCTTTCAGTATTTCTTTCCACGAGGCTTCAATTTTTACATTCATTGCAGTTGAAATTTCTGTAAAAGTAAAAAAGCGAAGTCAATATGACCTCGCTTTGTGACCCCAATAGTACAGTTTTCAAACCATTTACCAGAGAAATTCAAGAAAATTTATGAATAAAGGCGGTTAAACCAGTTCAACTTTTGTAACCTGATTACCAACGAATCTGAAAGTAGCCTAGTCATTGTATTTATACACCTTCATAGGTTTCTAACCTTACCTCCATACAAACTATAACAGTCAGGGGTGGTTCTTTGCCCTACTTTTTTAAAAAAACAGGTTACACAAATAAAAAATTAGCCCGGAGCAACTGCTTCAAAGTAATAGCATCTAACCCCATTTAATTACAAAACTCGTCAATAGTAGACAATTGGCGTAACTGTTTACTGAACTTGGTTTTAATTTTCTTAATAAAATCTCTACCTGGCACTCACTCTTGCCAGTTAGTTCCACAATATCTTTTGATTAAATACTTAATTCTGTTTAACTTCCATTATTAATCATATATAAATAATTAAACATAAATAAGCATTAGACTTAAGGCACTGATTTTTGTAGTTTTAAAATATATCTAAAAACCAATTTTAAAATGATGCAAATTCATTTGACCCATCTCTTGCTGGATCAAAGCAAAGACCTTATTTGGATGATTGACCTAAACTTCCAATTGGTTTATGCCAATAAAACTTACCTCAAGCTCATGAAAGAAATGACCGGGGTGGAAAAGAAGTTGA
>Ga0163144_10001042_pt1 | contig 65779 bp, 64 predicted proteins | sample OliLak19BULKMAT1_FD_123175 | JGI IMG/M metagenome (GOLD analysis project Ga0163144, IMG submission 123175) | Freshwater microbial mat bacterial communities from Lake Vanda, McMurdo Dry Valleys, Antarctica - Oligotrophic Lake LV.19.BULKMAT1 | ecosystem: Environmental > Aquatic > Freshwater >...
TCAACAACACTTCAACAACAAAACGCTAAAAATTTCTCGCCAACCAGGCCTTCGCCCGACTGAGGAAGCCCTCCGTGGAACCGCCGGACTTACCCGACGACGCCGTTCCGGTATCAGACCTGTGCAGCATCCCGTACTGCAGTAAACCCACGCTGGTGGCATAGATCGGGTTGCGCACGATATCGTTGAGCCCGCGCACCGTCTGCGGATAGCCCACCCGCACCGGCATGTGAAAGATCTCCTCCGCCAGCTCTACCACCCCTTCCATCTTGGAAGTGCCACCGGTCAGTACGATGCCCGCCGGCACCATGTCCTCAAAGCCGCTGCGCCGCAGCTCCGCCTGCACCAGGGTAAACAACTCGTCGTAGCGCGGTTCCACCACCTCCGCCAGCGACTGTCGGGACAGGTCCCTGGGAGGGCGGTCGCCCACACTGGGCACCTTGATCGTATCGTCCGCACCCGCCAGCTGCGTCAGGGCACAGGCATACTTGATCTTGATTTCCTCCGCGTGCTGGGTGGGGGTGCGCAGCGCCATGGCGATATCATTGGTCACCTGGTCACCCGCAATGGGTATCACCCCGGTATGGCGAATAGAACCGTCGGTGAAAATAGCGATATCCGTGGTGCCGCCGCCAATGTCCACCAGGCAAACACCCAGCTCCCGCTCGTCGTCGGTGAGCACCGAATAGCTGGACGCCAGCTGTTCGAGAATGATCTCCTCAACCTCCAGGCCACAGCGGCGTATGCATTTCTCGATGTTTTGCGCGGCGTTGACTGCACAGGTGACCAGATGGACCTTGGCTTCCAGGCGCACGCCGGACATACCCAAGGGCTCCTTGATGCCCTCCTGGTTATCAATGATGTATTCCTGCGGCAGGATGTGCAGAATCTTTTGGTCCGCAGGAATAGCGACGGCCTGGGCGGCATCAATGACCCGCTCCAGATCCGCGCGGTACACCTCCTTGTCCTTGATCGCGACGATACCGTGCGAGTTCAGGCTGCGGATATGGCTGCCGGCAATGCCCACGTAGACCGAGTGTATCTGGCAGCCCGCCATCAGTTCGGCTTCTTCCACCGCACGCTGAATGGATTGCACGGTGGACTCGATATTGACCACCACACCCTTCTTCATGCCCTTGGATGGATTGGAACCGATACCCACGATTTCTATGCTGCCATCCAGACCGATCTCTCCGACTATCGCCACCACTTTAGAGGTACCGATATCGAGGCCTACGATCAAATTTTTATCCTGCACGCTGCCCATGGCAGTGTCTCCCCTTGACATCCCGTTGAATTCTTATAGTCCCGCCACCTGTGACGGCTCTGCCTGTGGTGGCGCTCTGAACGCCACCGCGATACCGCTCTCGTAGCGTAAATCTACCCGTTCAATCTCTGTCCGCCGTGCCGCCAGTTCACTGCGATAAATCCCCACGAAGCGGTGCATGCGGCCGAGAAAATCCTCGCCACCCAGATTCAATTGCACGCCCCCGGCCAACACCGCCTCCATTTGCCCCCGCTCATCGACGGCCAGTTGCTCCACCGCGAGGTTCAAAGGTGCCAGGAGTTCCACCAGTCGCTGGTATCTCGCCATCAGCGACTGGGCAGAGCCCTCCGGTCCCACCAGCAGCGGCAGTGACTCCCAGTCGCCGCTCTTCTCGGAGTGGAATACCTCACCCTCGTGATTGAGAAACCCATTCCGCCCCCAGCGGGCAATGGGCAATTCTTCCACCACGTGGATTTCCAATGCGTTGGGCCACTTGCGGCGCACGGTGGCCTCATAGATCCACGGCAAGCCCTCCAGCTGGCGCCGCATCTCTTGCAAGTCGGCCTTGAGAAAGCCCCCGGCCAGGCAGGGCTGCACCATATCCTGCACGGCCTGCGCCTGCGTATGTTCCAAGGTACCGGTGACGCTGATGCGCTGCACCGGCAGACTCTGTACTGTGATGAACGCCTTGGTCGCAGCAGCCAGCACTACGGCCGCACCCAGCAGGATCAATAGTCGATTTAGCCAGGCCGATGAACGGCCGGGAACTGCGTCGGTAGCCACGGTATTGCGGGTCGCGCCCTGCGCAGTGCGACGATGCGGGCGCTTCACTGCGGGTCTTTGCGACGGTGGTCCCTTCTCAGGACGACCTGCCCTCGGGCGCGTGTCCACGCCAGGCCTGTCCATTGCTGCAGCCATGCTACTGCCCCTCCTGAAGGCTCAATTCCACGATACGTTGTACCAGCGCAGGTATGGCCAGGCCGGATGCGGCGGCGGCCATCGGCACCAGGCTGTGGGAGGTCATGCCCGGCACGGTGTTCACTTCCAACACAAAAAAACGCCCAGCGGCATCGCGCATCACATCCACCCGACCCCACACGGAACACCCCAGTGAGTGGAAAGCGCGCAGCGACAACGCGGCGATTTCGGCCTCGTCCCGCGCCGTCAGCCCACTGGGACAGTGATAGCGGGTATCCTCCGAGAGATACTTCGCCTCGTAATCATAAAATTCATTGTCTGTCTCCAGCCGTATTGACGGCAGGGCGGTATCACCCAGCACTGCCACGGTGTACTCAGGACCATCAATAAATTGCTCTGCCAATACCTCACCCGCATATTGGCTGGCCAGTTCAAAAGACTGGCGCAGCGCGTGCGCACTGTTTGCAATGCTCATACCGATACTGGAGCCCTGGCAGGCAGGCTTGACGAACACCTTGCCAAAACGCTCGATCACACCCTGCCAGTCGGTGGCGGGCCTGAGGGTGACAAAGCCACCGGTGGCCAGTCCGATGCCCTGCCACAACTGTTTACTGCGTCGCTTGTCCATGGCCAGGGCAGAACCCAGCACACCTGATCCGGTGTAGCGGATACCCAGGGTTTGCAGTGCGCCCTGCATACTGCCGTCTTCCCCGCCGGGGCCGTGCAGGGCGATAAACGCGAGGCTTACCTCGTGCAATTGTGCGGCCCAGTCACGCTGGGCCGGGTCCACCGCCAGCACATCCAAGCCTAACGACTGCAGCGCGTTCACCACGGTCTGGCCGCTTAGCAGTGACACTTCACGCTCGGCAGAGTTGCCGCCCAGCAACACCGCTATCTTGCCCTGTCGCAAAAGCGCCAGGCTCATAGGAGTGTCCCCTGCTTGACATACATAGTGCTCAAGTCCTGTGCCAAGCGAGATACATTCCCAGCGCCTTGGGTGACAACCACGTCGCCATCGATGACTAACGTGCTCAACAACTCGGGAACATCCTCTATGCGCTCGGCGAATATCGGTTCCACCTGACCGCGCTGGCGTATGCTGCGCGTCAGGCTGCGACTGTCGGCACCGGCAATTGCGACCTCCCCGGCGGGATACACGTCCAGCAGCACCAGCACATCGCAGCCGGACAACACCGCGACGAAATCCTCATACAAATCCCGCGTGCGGGTATAACGATGTGGCTGGTAGACCATCACTACCCTGCGCTGTGGCCAGGCCTGGTGCACGGACTCCAGTGTGGCTCGCACCTCCGTGGGGTGATGGCCGTAATCATCGACCAATTGGGCCACACCACCAGGAAAGGCGAGCTCGCCCAGACGGGTAAAACGTCGACCAACTCCGGCAAACTTTGCCAGTCCCTCTTGCATGGCCACGTCCTGTAAACCTTCGTCGCAGGCCACGACCACCGCTGCGGTGGCATTCAGTACGTTGTGCGCGCCCGGCATATTCAGTTTGATAGCCAGCGGCGGCGCAGCGCCCGGCCTTTGCACCACAAAGTCCGTGGTCAGGCCATTGCGGCGCATATCGCAAATGCGATAGTCCGCATCCTCGGCAAAGCCATAGGTAATGACCTGTCGCGCAATTTCCGGCACCAGGCTGCGCACCACCGGATCGTCGATACACAGCACGGCGACACCGTAGAATGGCAAGTTGTGCAGAAATTCCAGGAACGTGCGCCGCAGCACAGCAAAATCGCCGCCATAGGTTTCCATGTGATCCGCTTCGATGTTGGTCACTACGGTGACCATCGGCTGCAAATGCAAAAAGGAAGCGTCACTCTCATCGGCTTCAGCGATCAGGATACGGCCCGCGCCCAACTGCGCATTGCTACCGACACTGTTCACTAGTCCACCGATGATAAAGGTGGGATCCAGACCCGCCTCGCCAAAGATCGCAGCAATGAGGCTGGTGGTTGTCGTCTTGCCGTGGGTACCGGCCACCGCAATGCCGTGGCGATAGCGCATCAGTTCGGCCAGCATTTCCGCGCGCGGCACCACCGGAATTCTCGCGTTACGGGCGGCGATCACCTCGGGATTCTCTTCATCGACTGCGCTGGAGCTGACCACCACATCAGCGCGGCCAATGTTGGCTGCCGCATGTCCGATAAACACATCAACACCACGCTGCACCAGGCGCGCGGTGACAGCGCTGGCACGCAGGTCCGAGCCGGCCACCTCATAACCCAGATTCACCAACACTTCCGCGATACCACTCATCCCGGAACCGCCGATACCTATCATGTGAATCCGCCGAATGCGGCGCATCTCCGGAAGGCTGTAGGCACTCCTGTTGTCAGGCATACAGCAGTTCCTCACAACAGTCGCTGACGCGCTCGGCTGCATCCGGGGTCGCCGCAGCGAAAGCCGCTGCCGCCATGACGGATAAACGCTGCGGATCGGCCAGAAAATCCTGCAACAGCTCACGCACCGACTGCTCATTCATGTCGCTCTGGCGTAGCAACGTGGCGCCGCCACAGCCGGTCAAGGCACGGGCGTTGGCTGCCTGGTGATCGTCGATCGCGTGCGGCAGCGGCACCAGAATCGCCGGGCGTCCCATCATGGCCAACTCGGCAATCGTAAGTGCGCCGCAACGACACAGCACCAGGTCCGCCCAGGCATAGGCCGCAGCCATATCTTCTATAAAGGGTACTACCCGCACGCCCTGGTGCAATAATTGGCCGTAGTGGTGGCGCACATCCGCGTCGTGTCCCGCGCCGGTCTGGTGCCACACCTCAAGCGCCGCGCCCTTGGCCTGCACCAGGCCTTGCACCACACCCGGCAGCACCTCATTAATGGGACGCGCGCCAAGGCTGCCGCCCAATACCAGCAGGTGCAGTGGGCGCTGGCCGCTGTAATCGTAGGCACTGGCCGCTCGTACCAACTGCAGTTGGCGACGCACGGGATTACCGGTCACGGTGTACGCAGTATCCGCGCTGAAAGCGCCGGGGAAACCGGCCACAATCTTTGTCGCCAGTGGTGCCAGCATGCGGTTGGTGGTACCCGCCACCGCATTCTGCTCGTGAATTAACAGTGGTTTGCGCAACAGCCACGCCGCCACTCCAGCCGGACCGGCTACATAACCGCCCATACCAATCACGCAACCGGGAGCACGGCGAAACACCAGCCACAGCGCTTGCCAGGAGGCGCGGATCAGGAATAACAGGGCGAGCAGTTTGTGCAGGAGGTTTTTCCCGCGCACACCGCGCACTGGCAGGCAGTGCAATATAATTCCGGCGGCGGGGACAACACGATGTTCAAGGCCACGTGCGGTGCCCACCCACTCCACAGCATAACCACGCGCGAGCAACTCTGCAGCGACCGCCAGCGCCGGATAAACATGACCGCCGGTGCCCCCCGCCAGCATCATAACCATGGGCTTGGTGATCATAGGTTTGCGCACAGCCATCATGCGGACTTCCTGCGCGGCGGCAACACACGCGTGTCACGCTCGATGCGCAGTACCAGACCCAACATAGCACAACAGACGATCAGGCTGGTGCCACCGTAGCTGACAAAAGGCAGGGTCAAGCCCTTGGTGGGCAACAGACCCGAACTTACACCCATGTTGATAAACGCCTGGCCGGAAAACACCAGGGCAACGCCGTAGCAGATGTACGCGCCAAAAGTGTTGTCAGCCAGTAGTGCCCGACGCCCTGTCCACAGGATGCGGCCGATCAGGGCCGCAAACAGTCCGATCACGGCAACCGCGCCGATGAACCCGGTTTCCTCCGCCCAGATAGAGAAGACAAAGTCGGTGTGTGCCTCAGGCAAATAGAACAACTTCTGCACACTGTTCCCGAGGCCAACACCCAGCCACTCGCCGCGCCCGAAGGCGATCAGGGATTGGGTCAACTGGAATCCGGTGTCGTAAGGGTCCGCCCAGGGATCGGTGTAGGCGGTCAAGCGTTTCACGCGATAGGGTTCAGAGACCACCAGCACCAACAGGGCGGCCAGTGCTCCTAACAGGACCACCATAAAATGACCCACCTTTACGCCGGCCAGAAACAACATGCCAAACGCGGTAGCTGCGACAATCACCGTGGCGCCAAAATCCGGCTCAATCAATAACAACAGCGTGGTGGCGAACAACACCGCCATCGGCTTGAGAAACCCCTGCCACTGGTGCCGCATTTCGTGTTCACGGCGCACCATATAACCCGCCAGATACACCACCACGGCGAGCTTGGCAAACTCCGAGGGCTGTAGGGTGAAAGGTCCCAGCGGCAACCAGCGCTGACTGCCGTTTACTTCACGGCCAACACCGGGTATCAGCACCAGTATCAGCAACGCCAGCGCCCCACACAACCACCACCAGCCGGTAGACAACCAAAATTCCGTCTGTACACGGTAGCTGGCAAACGCCGCGATAATTCCGGCCAGCAGGTAGATGAAGTGCCGCTGGCTGTGATACCAGGGATTCTGGAAGTGCCATTCGGCATACTCGATCGACGCGGAGCTGATCGCCACCAGCCCGACCAGCAACAGGGCCAGTGCCAACAGGACCAGCGTCGTATCGGGCGCGTCAGAAGCCAGAGCCTGGTTGCCTGCGAGTTTCATTGCTGCGCCTCCGACAGCCGCACGACCAGCGCAGTGAACGCTTCCCCGCGCTGTGCGTAACCGCTGAACATATCGAAGCTGGCGCAGGCCGGCGACAGCAACACCACGTCACCAGGCTGTGCCTGCGTCGCTGCCGCGCTGACCGCCTCATCGAGGGAGGACACCATAATCACGGGCACACTGGATGCCAGCGCCTGCTGCAACAAGGGTGCGTCCGCGCCCATCAGCAGGAGCAACTTACAGTGGCGCGCTACCGCTGGTTGCAATTGGGAAAAATCCGCACCCTTGCCCTGGCCACCGGCAATCAGCAGGATATCGCGCTCCCCACCCAGTCCCCGCAGTGCGGCTTCAGTGGCGCCGACATTGGTGCCCTTGGAATCGTTGACGAAGCGCACACCGTTTATTTCCGCGACCAGTGCGCAGCGATGGGGCAGCCCCTTGAAAGCACGCAGTGTGGTCTGCATGCCGGCCATCGGCAGACCCGCGCTGAAGCCGAGGGCGAGTGCCGCAAGAGCGTTGGCCACGTTGTGACGCCCCGACATACTCAATTGTGCCACCGGCAGCAATGGCTGAGCGCCATGACACAGGTATTCCACGCCGCCTTCCTGACACAGACCGAAGCCATGCGTTTCGGGCTCCGCCATACGCCAACTGATGATGTCCACCGCAGGACTTACCAGTGGGATGGTCATTGGATCATCCCGATTGACGACGGCCTTTTTGCAACCCCGGAAGATGCGGTGCTTGGCCTGGTGATAGCGCGGCATCGAGCCATGCCGGTCCAGATGGTCGGCGCTGATGTTCAATACGGTGGCTACTGCCAGATCCAATCGATGCGCACGCTCTAGCTGAAAACTGGACAGCTCCAGCACATAGAGCTCACGTTCGGGGGCCAGCAAATCCAGCGCGGGCGTGCCCAGGTTACCGCCCACGCCCACATTTAATTTTGCGTCCCGCGCCATCTGTCCGAGCAATTCAGTCACCGTGGACTTGGCGTTGGAACCCGTGATGCCTACAACCGGCGCTGCGGCTTCGCGCATAAAAAGGTCAATGTCGCCGATCACCGCAACGCCAGCAGCCAGCGCCTGGGTCACGATAGGCGCGTCCATGGCAATGCCGGGACTCACCACCAGCTCCGTAGCAGTGGCGACAACGTCCTCGGGGTACTCGCCCGCATAAACCTGGACGCGAGGCATCTCGTGCTGCAGTGCAGCCAGTCCGGGCGGCTGCGCACGCGTATCCACGACCGTAAATGGCAGGCCTCGCTGGTAGAGGTAGCGCGCACAGGACAGACCAGTGGCGCCCAAACCTACCACTACCCGGTGTTCAATGCTCGCCACTTTCACTGGGGCCACTTTCATTCTCGCCTAGCGCAACTTCAACGTCGCCAGTCCGAACAGGACCAGCATGACCGTGATAATCCAGAAGCGCACGATGACGCGCGGCTCCGGCCAACCTTTCAACTCAAAATGGTGGTGGATGGGGGCCATGCGAAAAATCCGCTTGCCCGTCAATTTAAAAGAGGCCACCTGGAGAATCACTGATATGGTCTCCAGCACAAAGATGCCCCCCATGATGAAAAACACGATCTCGTGACGCGTGATTACCGCCACTGTACCCAGTGCCGCACCCAGGGCCAGTGCGCCCACATCGCCCATGAACACCTGGGCCGGGTAGGTGTTGAACCAAAGAAAGCCGAGTCCGGCTCCGGCGATACTGCCGCAGAACACCGCTAATTCACCGCTGCCAGGGATATGGGGGATATGCAGGTATTCGGCGAAATCCACGCGGCCGGTGAGGTAGGCAATTATGCCCAATGCCGTCCCCACCAGAACTGTGGGCAGAATCGCCAGGCCATCCAGGCCATCGGTCAAGTTGACCGCGTTGCTGGCGCCGACAATCACACAATAAGTCAGCAGGATAAAAAACGGCCCCATGCTCCAGGCAAAATCCTTGAAGAATGGGACAAACAACTGCGTCGTAGCCGGTGTATCGAAGGCCAGATAGAGATAGAGCGCAGCGGCCAGACCTGCCAGTGACTGCCAGAAATATTTCCAGCGCGCCGGTAAGCCCCGGGAGTTGCGCTCTACTACTTTGCGATAATCATCTACCCAGCCCACGGCACCAAACGCAGCAGTCACCAGCAGGGCCAGCCATAGGTAGGGATTGCGCAGGTCGCCCCACAATAAACAGGACGCGGCAATGCCCACCAGCAGCAGCGCACCGCCCATGGTCGGCGTACCCGCCTTGCTCAGGTGGCTCTGCGGTCCATCATTGCGTATGGACTGTCCCATCTGGTAAAACTTCAGGCGGCGAATCATGACCGGACCCACCAGCAACGAGATGGCCAGCGCTGTGCCTGCTGCCAGAATCCCGCGCAGGGTCAGGTACTGAAACACACGAAATACACTTTGAAACTGGGTGAGGTATTCCGCCAGCAGCAGCAGCATGGCTCAGTCTTCCTGCTTCAAGTCAGCTAGCAGGGCGTGCAGTACCTGTTCCATGCCAGCGCCGCGTGAGCCCTTGACAAGCACTGTATCCGCGGCGTCAAACTGTCCCTCCAGTGCAGACAGCGCAGCGACGCGATCACTGAAGTGTCTGCCGTTGTCACCGAACGCCTCTACACTGACCGCGAGTTCCGGGCCCACACCCCACAACCGGTCGATGCCCGCAGTGCGTGCGTATTCGCCAATTTCGCCGTGCAGCGCGCTGCTGTTCTCGCCCAGTTCAAGCATGGCACCCAGCACCAGCGTGCGCCGACCGGGACAACTGGCGAGCAGGTCGATCGCCGCATGCACTGAACCCGGGTTAGCGTTGTAGCAGTCATCGATCACTGATGTGCCGAGCGGCGAGCGCAGCGCACGCAGGCGACCGTCCACCGGTTGCAGCGCCTCCAGTCCGTCGCGAATATCCGTCAGCGCAAGTCCGCAGGCCAGGCCGGCCGCCACTGCCGCCAGTGCATTGGCGACGTTATGCACACCGGGCAGCGACAGTCGCATGGCGATATCACCCACTGGGGTAGATGCGGTAAAACTGATGCCCTCAACACCTCTGCTCTGGATGCCTCGGGCGCTGATTGCCGCGGGTTGCTGCAGGCCAAAATCTACTATATGGGCGGCACCGGCGCGCTTGCGCCACTGTTTGGCCCAGCGCTGGTCCGCGTTGATGACAGCAACATCGGACTCACCCAGGCGATCGTATATTTCGCCCTTGGCTGCTGCCACCCCCTCGACACTGCCGAATCCGTCCAGGTGGGCGGGCATGGCATTGAGCAACAGGACGACCGTGGGTTTGGCCAGTTCGCACGACCAGGCGATATCTCCCGCCTTCGCCGCGCCCATCTCCACCACGGCAAAGGCCAGCCCCGGACGCAGCCGCAATAATGTCAGTGGCACGCCGATTTCATTATTGAAGTTGCCAGCAGTCGCCATTGTTTCGCCGCGCCGGGACAGCACCGCATGTACCATGTTCTTGACCGTGGTTTTACCGCTACTGCCGGTAATGGCGACCAGCGGACCACTGTACAGTTGCCGGTTGTAAGCGCCCAGCAAGCCAAGTGCGCGTTGTGTATCCGCCACCTGTAACTGGGGTATCGAAGCGGCAACAGGCGTCGTCACCAGCGCTGCTACAGCGCCTTCGCCATATACCTGTTCGACATAGTCATGGCCGTCGAAATGCTCTCCGCGCAGCGCCACAAATAGATCGCCGCGCTGCACCGTGCGACTGTCCGTGGACACACCGGTAAATTCCTGATCGACACCGCGCAATTGCGCGCCCAGTGGGATCTGCAGTTCTGACAGGGTCATCGGGCGCATCACGATGTCGTTCTCCGCGCGAGGGCTGCGCGCGCCTGGGCCGCATCGCTGAAAGGCCGGCTCGCACCACCCACCAGCTGGTAGTCCTCGTGGCCTTTGCCCGCGATCACCACGCAATCGCCGACGCCTGCAGCCGCCACCGCAGCCGCGATAGCCTGGGCACGGTCCGCCACCAAAGTAAACTCGCCGCTGCATCCTGCTGCAATATCGCGCATGATCTGCAGAGGTTCCTCACTGCGGGGGTTATCGCTGGTAACCACCACGCGGTCAGACAGCGCACAGGCGACACGCCCCATCGCTTGCCGTTTTTCCCTGTCGCGGTCGCCGCCGCATCCAAACACAGTGACCAGCGCACCGCTGACATGCGGTCGTATCGCCTTCAGCACCTGCTCCAGCGCATGCGGGGTGTGTGCGTAGTCTACGATCACCTGCAGATCGAATGTGTTAGGGATGGCCTGCATACGTCCGGGGACGGGGCTTAAAGCGGCTACCGCCTCCAGCACTGCCAGTAAGTCCTCTCCGGCCATTGCCAGCGCTGCCACCGCAGCTGCCAGGTTCGCCAGGTTGAAGTCACCCGGTAGCGGGCTATAAAAATCCGCCACGCCCCAAGGGCTGTGCAATTCGCCGTGTACGCCGTCGGTATGGAAGCGGGGGTTTTCGATCCGCACATCAGCCGCTGCGCCGCTGGCCGAATAAGTCAGGATCTGGGCGCCCCGGGTCACGGCGGCGCGCACCTGGCTGGCGAACTGGTCATCCGCATTGATTACCGCATGACGCAAACCCTCAGTGGCAAACAGCTGCAGTTTGGCACGACCGTAGGCGTCCATACTGCCGTGATAATCAAGATGATCGTGGGACAGATTGGTGAAGATTGCAGTAGCAAACTCCACACCCTTGACCCGGCCCTGTACCAGCGCATGGGAGGACACCTCCATGCTGACGGCAATGACACCCTGCGCTAACCACTGTGCCAGTTGTCGCTGCAGTGCCAGCGCGTCCGGCGTGGTGTTGCCCACTGCGCTAACATCGTCTGCCAGCGTATTACCCAGGGTACCGATCACACCACAGGGTTTGCCGAGAGCGCGTGACAATTGCGCGATAATGCGGCTGGTAGTCGTCTTGCCATTGGTACCGGTCACTCCCATCACCTGCATCGCATGACTGGGATTGCGGTAAAAGCGGGCCGCCAGTACGCCGGCCTCAAAACGCAACTCAGGCAGCTCCACCAGTGGCACGGCAAGCGCGTCGACAAAGCCTGCGACCGGTGCCTCTGCCACCACGGCGACGGCACCGTTAGCCACTGCCTGCTCAATGAACTGGCGACCGTCATGCATCTCCCCCGGCAGCGCCAGAAACAAATCCCCTGGTCGCACTCTGCGGCTGTCCAGTTGCATGCCACGGATCATGATGTCGGCACAGGCCCCGTTTTCAGCGCCCAACAATTCCGGCAGTGACATGGCCGGCACCTCAATCTGGCGCGCCGCCAATATCACGCTGCACCACCCGGCGCGGGTTTGGCCGTCTCACTAACAGTGCTGATTTCTGAAGGAGGTACATTGAGTATGCGCAGCGTGGCACCGGTCATTTCAGAAAAAACCGGGGCAGCAACAGCGCCGCCGCCGTACAATGCGCCCTTGGGGTCATTGATGACCACCACCGTCACAATGCGCGGGTGGTCAATCGGGGCGATTCCCGCGAACAGGGCAATGTACTTATTCGCTTCGTAACCGCCGGCGCCGACCTTGTGCACAGTGCCGGTTTTTCCACCAACCTGGTAGCCGGGAACGCGCGCTTTTTTTGCCGTACCTTCATCGTCAGTCACCGCATGCAGAATCTTGAGAACCTGCGCGGCCGTGTCATGGGAAATCACCCTTTTGCCTGGCGGCAAAGCACCCTCGAGCGCCAGCAGCGATACGGGCTGCTGCACCCCGTCATTGGCAAATACCGCGTAAGCGCGCGCTAGTTGCAGGGGCGTCGCAGTAATCCCGTAGCCAAAAGCCAGGGACACCTTGTCCGTCGCGTACCAGCGCGGCCGATTGGGCAGACTCCCGGCACTCTCCCCAGGAAAACCGGTGTCAGGGGCGCGCCCGATGCCGAAGCGGTTGAAGACTTCCCAGATAGGCTCGTGGCCCAGATTCAGGGCAATCTTGGTGACCCCGACCTGGCTGGATTTTTGTATCACTCGGGTGACAGTGATGGCACCGTAATTACGCGGATCGGGATAGACCTTAGGCCCTACCCGGATGCGGCCCGGCGAGGTGTCAATAATTGTTTCCGGCGTGAAGCGGCCGCTTTCCAGGGCTGCCACTAACGTGAAGGCTTTCATGGTGGAGCCGGGCTCATACATATCGGTCATGGCCCGATTGCGCATACTGTCGGGGCTGCCCGCCTTGTCACCGTTGGGGTTATAAACCGGGCAGTTGACCATAGCCAGTACTTCGCCGGTATGGCTATCGAGAGTGACCACTGTACCCGAGGCCGCGCCCAGCGCGGTGACCGCGCGCTGCAGCTCGCGATGCTGCAAATACTGCAGGCGCAGATCGATACTCAGTGTAAGATCTTTTCCAGGTTGCGCCGGCTGCAGCACACCGATATCCCGGACTACCTCGCCGTGTAGATCCTTGATGTACTTTTTCTTGCCAGGCACGCCCTGTAACCAGTCGTTGTAGGACAGTTCCAGACCGGCGATCCCCTGGCCATCGAGGTTGGTAAATCCAACCAGTTGCGCAGCCACTTCACTGGCCGGGTAGAAGCGACGGTATTCCCGCTCACCGAACACACCGGCAATTCGTTTGTCCAGAATGATCCGCGCATTTGCCGGTACCTGGTGGCGCAGCAGATACATAAACTGCTTGCCCTCGTAGTGGGCCAGTTTATCCTGCAGCCCCGGCAGCTCCATGCCCAGCGCCTGCGCCAATTCTCCCAGGCGTGGCGAATCCTTGAGCACGGCTGGATTCCCCCAGATCGACACCACGGGGGTACTCACTGCCAATGGCTCGCCGCGACGATCAGAAATTACCCCCCGGTACGCCGGTATCTCCGCCGTGCGCACCGCGCGCATTGCACCCTGGTCCTGCAGGAATTCGTAGCCGCGCTCCAGGTCGAGGATTTGCAGGGACAGCACCCGCCACACCAGCATGCCCAACAAGCAGCACAGCACCCCAACCACCAGGTAAAAACGCCACAGCGACAACGGCTGCCTGTCCACGCGCTTCATTGCGGTATTACCTTGTACTGCGCAAGGTTTGGCGCCCCCATGCCCAGGTCACTGCGGGCAACTTTTTCCACCCGGTAATGTGAGGCCCAGGTACTCTGCTCCAGTAGCAGGCGCCCGTAATCCTCCTGCAAATACCACTGCGAGGATTCCAGAACCTGCAGTTGCGTATACAAGGCGCGGCAGGCGTGGGTGGAATAAATCGTGGCGAACGCAGACACCAGAACAAGCACCAGGAGCGCGGCATTAAAGGCGAACAGTTCCCTGCCGGTCCGCCGTTCCTGCTGCATCACGCCTGTGCTAATCATTCTGCTTTTTGCCACCCTAAGCTATCCAAACTGCGGTTCAACTGATTTTTTCCGCGACGCGCATCACCGCGCTGCGCGCACGCACGTTGCCTGCCACCTCCTCCGCGCTCGCCCTGACCGCCCTGCCTACCAGTCGCATGCGTCGATGAAGCGCACTGTCAGTCACCGGTACGCCACGAGGCAGAAAATCCCCCCGCGCCATATCGCGCATATAGCGCTTTACGAGCCGGTCTTCCAACGAGTGGAAACTGATCACCACCAGGCGGCCACCTACACGCAACATGTCCAGCGCGACCGACAGGAACTCCTGCAAATCCTCCAACTCGCGGTTCACCTTGATACGAATCGCCTGGAAGGCACGGGTCGCTGGATGCTTATGTTTTTCCCAGCGGGGATGCGCCGCGCTGACCACCCGGGCCAGCTGACCCGTGGTTTCAAGCGGGGACTCCTCGCGCGCGGCGATGATTGCCGACGCTATGCGACGGGCGAAACGCTCCTCCCCGTACTCTTTCAACACCCCGGTAATGTCCTGCAGAGCGGCGTGTGATAACCATTGCGCCGCTGTTTCGCCGCGACTGGTGTCCATGCGCATGTCCAGGGGACCGTCTTGCATAAAGCTGAAGCCGCGATCGCTGTTATCCAACTGCGGGCTGGACACCCCAAGATCCAATAAAATGCCATCAACTGCGTCGATCCCCATCCTCCGCAGTTGATGGGGAAGCTGAGCGAACGACCCGTGAAAAAACTCCAACCGGGGCTCACTCCCTGCCAACTCGTGCGCCACCGCCTGGGCGGCCAGATCCTTATCAACGGCCAACACCCGGCCACCTTCATTGAGGCACTCAAGCAGATAGCGACTGTGACCACCGCGACCGAAGGTGCCGTCCACATAAAAGCCGTCGGGCCGAGTCACCAGAGCATCAACAGCCTCGCGCAACAAAACTGTTTGATGCATAGCGGCCACCTAGAGCGTCAGCGACATCAATTCGTCGGGCAGTTCGGCCTCGGGGCCGGAATCCCGCAGCGCCTGGTCTCGCTCCGCCAGCCACAGCGCCTCGGACCACAATTCCAACTTGTTACCCTGGCCCACCAGTACCAGCTTTTTCTCAAGCTGCGCATAGTCGCGCAGGGGCTGGGGCAGCAACATGCGGCCATTGCCGTCCAGTTCCAGGTCAGTGGCATAGCCCAGCATCAAGCGCTGGAAGCGTTTTACCGCAGGCTTTAGCGCCGGAAGGTTCTGGATATCTTTCTCTATTCGCTCCCACTCGAGCAGGGGGTAGATCACCAGGCAGGCTGACTGGGTGTCGATGGTGACGACGAACTGGCCTGCCGATTGGGAAACCAATGGCTCGCGCTGCCGCGCTGGCATAGCCAGCCGCCCCTTGGCGTCCATGATGATGTGCTGTACTCCACGAAACACGCCAGCTTTCCCCACGCAAAGTGACTTTTTAACCACAAAAAGCCACAAAATCCCACTTATTTCCACTTTTCAACACTATAGGTCTGCAATGAAGAAAGTGTCAAGTAAGCCACGTCGAAAAAACGTTGTAATTTCAGCTAATTAGCGTGACTTTGGAGGGGATTGGTGCAGGTTTGGTCGTAGATACTATCGAGAATAATCCTTTAAAACAGCTCTATAAGTAAATTTCCTAATGATTTACATTAAGTTAAAGGCTTTTTATTCCTAAAAACTATATTTCTTAGCACATAAAAATATAAAAGCAGCCGCGCCACTGAAAGAAATTGCCGGCCAGTGACGGCTGGGGAAGGGAACTTGCTGAATTCTGCACCCGGGAGGCGTGAAATCACCCGTCCTGCTGCAGCAGGACGGGTGATTATCAAAAGAAAAGAGTCGGTCGATAAGCCGGGTTCTGTCGTGGACGATCATTCATCTGCGACAGGTGTCACCACCTGCCTGTAGCGACCTACCCGAATCCACTGCGGGCCGCAGCTGACGGATTCCTATTTGGTCTTGCTCCGAGTGGGGTTTGCCATCGCCACGCCTGTTACCAGCCGCGCGGTGCGCTCTTACCGCACCATTTCACCCTTACCTGGCGGCCTTCCAGCGGCCCGGCGGTATACTCTCTGTTGCACTTTCCGTAGGCTCGCGCCCCCCAGGTGTTACCTGGCACTCTGCCCTGTGGAGCCCGGACTTTCCTCCCCCCAACCGCGTTAACGCGGCCGAGAAGCGATCGCCTGACCGACTCGGCGCCAAGACTACGCCCTGACGCTGGCAAGTACAAGCGAGCCAGGATCCCGGGCCAGTTGCCCCCGCGCTACTTGCTCCGGTCTTTTTTCATGGCGAGCAGATGCTCATACAACTGCTTCTTACGCAGGCCAGTACAGTCCGCCAGCACTGCGACAGCCTGTTTGGCAGGCAGATCCTGTGACAAGCGCAACAGAAGCGCTGCAACGTCGGCACTCACCTCCTGTTCGATTTTCTCCCTGCCCGCCACGAGCAACACGATTTCGCCTTTCTGTTGATTACTGTCGTCGCGCACAAACTGCTCCAACTCTAACAGTGAGCCGCGCTTGATCGTCTCGAAGACCTTGGTGATTTCCCGCGCCAGCACCGCCTCCCGTGCACCACCGAACACCCCGATCATCGACTGCAATGAAGATTCAATCCGATGCGGCGCCTCATAGAAAATCAGCGTCACCGGCTCCTCGGCCAACGCACTCAGCCGATTGACCCTTGCCCCCTCCCGTGCGGGTAGAAAACCCTCAAACAGGAACCGGTCCGTGGGCAGGCCCGACGCACTCAGGGCAGCGATGGCGGCACAGGCGCCGGGTACCGGACGCACTGTGAAGCCCATGTCCTGCACGTAACGCACCAGGCGATAACCGGGATCGGAAATCAGCGGCGTACCCGCATCAGCCACCAGCGCGACACTGCCACCACCGGCCAGACAATTGCCGATGCGCTGCAGGGCGCGCTCATCGCTGTGGTCGTGATAGGCCGTAGTCGGGGTTTTTATCGCGTAGTATTGCAGCAGCCGCTGGCTGTGCCGGGTATCCTCCGCCGCGATAAGGTCCACGTTCTGCAGAACCTCTACGGCGCGCTGTGACATATCACCAAAGTTACCTATGGGCGTTGCCACAACATAGAGTCCGGAATCCACACTTTCCCCTTATAATGTCTATACCTCGTAAATCCCGGACACGCGAGACCTACCAACTCGTCGGTGCAGCATAGCATGAGAGACACCCATTCCAGACAACACGGCCGGGGCAGGTTAATAGCACTGATCCTGCTGACACTCCTCCTGTGGGGTTGCGCCGACCAGCCACAGAAAAAAGCGTCAGAGGCGCTGACGCCCGGGCCAGAGAAGCAACAATCCACTCAGGAACAAGGTACTTCACTGGCGCTGCCAGCAAGCTCATACAGCGCCGCGTTCATCAGTGCTGAACAGGCTCTCGCCAAGTTTGACTGGATGCAGGCCAGCGCCACCCTGCAGGAGATTCCAACTGCTGCACTGGCGACCAACGACGCCACTTACATGAGCTATCTGCAGGCGCGCATCAGCTATATCCGCGGCGATCAGGCTGCAGCCCTGGCGCAACTCGAGCAGGTAAATTCTCCCGGTATCAACCCCGCCCTGCGCTACCGTAGCCTCAGCTTCAAGCACTACATACTGGAATTGCAGGGCGATTCTCTGGCCAGCGCCCAACTGGCGGATCAGATTCTGCGTGCAGCGCCGCGCGACACTGCCGCAGCCTGGAAGCGCAGTGTATGGCGCAATCTGGAAAGGACAGACAAGGAGCAGTTATTGGCAGCACTGCCCGGCACCACCGATCAACAGTGGCGCGGCTGGCTAGAGCTGGCACTGATCAATCGCGAGGACAACGCTAATCCCACAAATCAATTGGACCGCTGGCGCAGCGCCAATCCCAATCATCCCGCTGCCAATCCGCTCCCCGGTGGATTGGATTACCTGATCAAATCGGGCCCGCAGAGCGGGAAGGTGGCCGTCCTGTTACCGCTGAGCGGGGAACTGGCGCCGGCTGGCAAAGCCGTGTTGAACGGATTTCTTGCAGCATACTATGCCAGCCGCGCCGCTGGAGGTGCCGCCAATGAACTAGTGGTGATGGACCTGGATAAATACGCCTCAGCCAGTAGCGCCTACGACGAGGCGGTACGCCAGAAGGTAAGTATAGTCGTCGGGCCTCTCAGCAAGGAAGCATTGGCCGATCTGGCAACGCGCCTGGAGCGACCAGTTCCTATTCTGGCCCTCAATCGCATCGATCAGGTATTGCCCGCTGCGGGCAGCGCCCTGGTGCAACTGTCGCTGTCACCAGAAGACGAAGCCGCGGGTATTGCCGAACTCGCTTTTGGAGCGGGCGCGCGTCGGGCTTTGATCATAAGCCCAGCAGGGGACTGGGGAAGCAAAATGGACACCGCCCTGCGGCAGCGTTGGACCGACCTGGGCGGCGCGATCGCCAGCAGCGCGACCTACAGCACCTACGACGATTACTCCAGCAGCGTAAAATCCGCACTGTCACTGGACGCCAGTGAACAGCGGGCGGGCGAGCTTCACACGCTGCTGGACACCACTATCGAATTTACTCCCCGCCGCCGTCAGGATCCCGATGTGGTCTTCCTGTTGAGCCGCAGCGGAGCGGAGGCGCGCTCGATCAAACCACTGCTGGCCTTTCACTATGCCGGGAATCTGCCCGTCTACGCACTCCCCGGCATCTACAGCGGCATACCCGACGAGCGCAACCAGGACCTGAACGGTATCCACCTGGTCCAGATACCCTGGTTATTGGGTGCCAGCCCGGACCTGCGGGCGACCCTTGCTACCGGTGATGCCGACAGTGGCAACTACACGCAGTTCAATGCGCTGGGGGCAGACGCCTTTCTTGTGCAGTCCAATTTCATGCGCCTGCAAAGCGGAGCCGATGTCCTGTTTCGCGCCAACACCGGCCTGTTGAGCATGGATCCCAACCTGCGTATCCAGCGCGAACTGTCTGCGGCCACATTTGATGGCGGCGCACTGCAGGCCCAATAGATAGACTGGGCGCTCCAAAGCAGGACACATAAACTCGCTGCCACAATGAATTCGCTGGGAGAGGATTACGAAGACAGGGCCGTAACCCTGCTAGAGGACCATGGCCTACGTGTGCTGGAGCGCAACTTCAGGGGCAAGACAGGCGAGATCGACATTATAGCGCTGGACGGCGCGCAGCTGGTCTTTGTGGAGGTCAGGGCGCGCAACAACCGCTTCTTCGAAAGCGCCGCGGGCTCAGTAAACCTGCGCAAGCAGCAACGCATAGTACGCACTGCACAGCTTTTCCTGCAGCGTCGTCCACATTGGGCGAACACGCCCTGCCGATTTGACGTAATTGCCTTCGAACCCCCACAATCCAGTACCCGCCCCGGGATTCGTTGGATCCGCGGCGCATTCACTGCCTGAACGACCAGATCCGGACTATCCTGCATGGACTACTACCAAATCATTGCTGATAATTTCCAGAGCACTATCGAGACTATCACCATGTCCGTGGACGCGCTGGCGGAAACGATAGAGCGCGGCAGTCAACTGATGGCTGCGGCCTTGTTAGCAGATCGCAAAATCATCGCCTGCGGCAATGGCGTGGACGCCGCGCTGGCCCAATTGTTCGCCTGTAATTTACTCAACCGCTTTGAGGAGGATCGCCCCGCACTGCCCGTATTGACCCTCGGCGCAGACATTGCCGCCGTTACCGCGATAGCCCAGTCCAGCAGTATCAACGATATTTTCTCCCGTCAGTTGCGCGCGCTGGGGCAGGCCGAGGATATTTTACTGTGCATAAACAGTTCCAGGGGAGCGGGCAACCTCGTGCGTGCCGTGCAGGCGGCCCAGGAACGGAACATGGGTGTCATTGTGCTGTCCAATGAGCGGGACGGCGAGCTGGGTGCTCTTATCCGGCCCGAGGATGTGCAACTGCAAGTCCCCGCCACGCGCCAAGCGCGCATTGTGGAGATGCATACCATGGTGATTCATCACTTTTGTGAACTGATCGATCACCGCCTGTTTGGGAATTATAACCGGGAATAAAACATGAGGCCGATTTTCGCTCTCCTGCTCAGCTGTTGCATGCTCACACTGTCGGGCTGTGGAAGCCTCCTGGCCAGCATGCAAATGGACACCATAGATGACCACCCGAACGAACGCACGATTGCTCAGGTCATTGCAGACGACAACATCGAAACCAAGGTCACAGTGAACATTCACGCAGAGAACGAAGCCTACGATGACGCTCACCTGATCGTGGTCAGCTATAACGGTTACGTGCTGCTGGCCGGGCAAGTCAACGATGAAGTGCTAAAGACCGAGGCCACGAAAATAGTGCGCAAAGTCCTGAGCGTGCGCAGGATATACAACGAGTTGGAGATCGGCCCTCCCAGTTCCGCTCTTACGCGCACCAGTGATGCCTGGATAACGACCAGGATAAAGTCCGGGCTGTTGGGCAGCAGCGATGAGCAGGGCACACGAATCAAGGTTGTCACGGAAAATGGTGTGGTCTTTCTCATGGGTCTTGCCACGCAAGAAGACGCCGAGCGGATTTCCAATAAGGCCGCGAGTGTATCCGGTGTGCGCCGGGTGGTGCGATTGTTCGAGCCATTGGACTAGTGCGGTAGACTGGCCCGGCGATACAGCGGTCTGCAGACTGCCCCTAAGATGGCTGCTCTATTTGACGATTTTGAGAGACGGCCGCTTCTCTGGCTTGCCCGACTCTGGCGGCGTATCGTCCGGCGGGCTGACCACCTCTTCGGGATCAAACACCATACCCTGGCCGTTTTCCCTGGCGTAAATTCCCACGACAGCCGATATGGGCACGAAGACATCCGTTGCGACACCACCGAACCGCCCATTAAAAGCCACAGCCTGGTTGGAGATGCTCAAATCAACCACGGCATCCGGAGAAATATTCAGGACAATCTGGTTGTCCTTCACAAATTGCTGGGGCACCATGACATCCGCCATCGAAGCATCTACTAGAACGTAGGGCGTAAAATCATTGTCCACAATCCACTCGTAGAGTGCGCGCATGATATAGGGGCGACTGGAATTCATCTCACACTGTGCCACTACGGCAGAGGGAAAAGGCTGCCTTACAGGCGCATTTCCCGCTCCTGCTCGGTAAGGCTCTCCTGAAAGGACTCCCGGTTAAACAAGGTCTCCATGTAGGTGTGCAGCGGCTTGGTCTGCTTGCTGGCGCGAATTTCTACACCCAGATAGGGCAGGCGCCACAAAATGGGTGCTATACAACAGTCCACCAGAGTGAATTCATCACTCATAAAGAACGGCTTTTCGGCGAATATCGGCGCAATGCCCACGATACTTTCGCGCAACTCCTTGATCGATTTCTTGATCACGTTGTCACTGCGCGTGTGCTGGATGGCATCCACCAGTACGCTCCAGTCCTTTTCTATACGGTGAATGAAGAGGCGGCTTTCAGCGCGCGCCACCGGATACACCGGCAACAGTGGTGGGTGCGGAAATCGCTCGTCCAGATACTCCATCATCACTTTGGACTCGTACAGCACCAGGTCCCGGTCCACCAGTGTCGGCAGGCTATTGTAGGGATTCAGGTCAGCCAGTTCCGCGGGAGGGTGGGCCGCATCGGATTCGACCAGGTCGACCGTGACGCCTTTCTCAGCCAGCACGATTCGCACCCGGTGACTGTAGTGACTGGTACTATCAGAAAAAAATGTCATCGAAGACCGCTTTGCCACAACACCCATCAGGGATTCCTCAGTTGTTTCCTACAGAAAACAATGCAGCGCGGAGACCCGGTCTCAGTGCCACCACCATCAATTGCGCGCGATCAGTGTACGTCTTTCCAGTACTCACGATTGAGCAACCACGCGAAAACAGTAAATAAAGCTATAAAAAGCAAGGTAAACGTGCCTATGCGGTGACGGTCGGCCACCATCGGCTCCGCCACATAGGCGAGAAAGTTTACCAGATCATACACTGCCCCATCGAACCCCTGGGGCGTCATGACTCCGGCAACAGGAATTGTAAACTGACCGCAGGGGTCTTGGAGGATATCCTCTCCCGTTAGAGGGTCGCGCTTGACGCCACCGTTGTGGGCTTTAACAGGCCCGGGAGCGCACTCCTGCATGCCCTGTAGTTCCAATAACGCATGGGGCATACCCACATCCTTGAAAACCTTGTTATTAACTCCATAGGGCCGGCTGTCGTCCCGGTGGAACGTGCGTAAATAGGTATACAGCCACTGCGGCTGGCGCGCGCGCGAAACCAGTGTCAGGTCCGGTGGCGCCACACCAAACCACTTTTTTGCGTGGCCTTTATCCATGGCGCTGTGCATCAATGCGCCGATTTTGACGTCCGGGTCGAACATTAAATTGGCCTGGAATAGGTCTTCGGGGATACCGAGATCCTCGGCAACCCGGTTATAGCGTGAGTACTGCAAGGAATGACAGCCCATGCAATAGTTCATATACACTTGGGCACCACGCTGCAGCGACGCCTTGTCCCGGGCATTGGCGGCAAACTTATCGCACGGTATGGTGCCACACTCGTATTCGGAACCCGATGCCACTGCCTTTAATGGCAGGATAGTCAACGCAAGAATCAGCAGCAGGGCGCCGATGCTGCCCCAGAAACCGATACCGCCATCCGTAGTAACCCGCTCAGGCACCGGTTTGGTCTTGTCAAGCGAGGTCCAGAAGGGCATCAACAGGAAGAACCCAAAGTAGATGACAGTGCAAATTCTCGCCAGCAAGTTCCGCTCGTCGGTGGGTGACCAAACGCCCAACACGCCCAGTATCAGAAACGAGGCCACGAAGGCCACCAGCATGACTTTGGTGATCGTGCCACGATAGCGCCAGGATTTCACCGGACTGCGGTCCAGCCAGGGCAACACAAAGGGTATCGCAACCGATGCGGCGAAGGCGATAAAGCCCCAGAACTTATCCGGCACCGCACGCAGCACAGAGTAGAACGGCGTGAAATACCAGACCGGGGCTATGTGCGACGGCGTCTTCAGGTTATTGGCTTCTTCAAAATTGGCATGCTCAAGAAAGTAACCACCCATCTCCGGCAGGAAGAATATGACGCCGCAAAAAATGAACAGGAAAACGCCAATTGCCTGCAGGTCGTGCACCGTGTAGTACGGGTGAAAAGCCACGCCATCCAGAGGCACACCCGCCTGATCTTTGTGCTTCTTGATATCAACGCCATCCGGGTTGTTAGAGCCAACTTCATGCAGGGCCAGCAGGTGCAGCACTACCAGCGCCAGTAAAATAATAGGCAAGGCCACCACATGCAGGGCAAAGAAGCGATTCAGCGTGATGCCGGAAATCAGGTAATCGCCGCGAATCCAGGTGACGATATCCTCACCGATGACGGGAATGGCACCAAACAAAGAGATGATGACCTGGGCTCCCCAATAGGACATCTGGCCCCAAGGCAGCACGTAGCCGACAAAGGCCTCGGCCATCAGCACCACGAAAATCAGCATGCCGAAAATCCAGATCAATTCCCGGGGTTTTTGGTAGGAACCGTACAACAGAGCACGGAACATGTGCAGATACACCACCAGGAAGAAGGCTGAGGCACCGGTGGAGTGCATGTAGCGCAATATCCAGCCGAAATCGACGTCCCGCATGATGTATTCCACCGAGGCGAAGGCGCCCTCCTGGCTGGGAGTGTAGCTCATGGTGAGCCAGATACCCGTCAGCAGCTGGTTGACCAGCACCAACAGGGACAGCACCCCGAAGAAATACCAGAAATTGAAGTTCTTGGGGGCATAGTACTTGCCCATGTGGGTGTTCCACGCCTTCATGATGGGGAGGCGTGCATCGACCCAGTCGCGCAATCCAATCAGCATTTTAGTCATCAGACACCCTCCGGATTCACGCCGATTACCAGGACCTTGTCACTCTCGAAAGAATAAGGGGGAACTAACAAATTGGCTGAGGCGGGTACCCCCTGGAAAACACGGCCGGATAAATCAAACTTGGATCCATGGCAGGGGCAGAAGAAACCTCCCACCCACTTATCGCCACCGAGATCCGCCACACCCACTTCGGGGATATACTTGGGCGCACAACCCAGATGCGTACAAAGCCCCACGATGACCAATAGATTCGGCTTGATTGAACGGTCAATACCGGTGATGTAAGGCGGCTGCTGGTCGGTATTCCTGGACTCGGGATCTTTTAGTTGCCCATTGAGACCGGGCAGTGCCTCAAGCTGAGCTTCAGTACGATTGACCACATAGACCGGCTGGCCGCGCCACTCTGCAATCGTCATCTGGCCGGGTTCGAGCTTGCTGAAATCGAATTTTACCGGTGCCCCGGCGGCCTTGGCCTTGGCCGACGGATTCCAGGATCCCACAAAGGGCACCGCCACACCCACTAGGCCGGCAACTCCTACTGTGGTCGTGGCAGCCGTGAGGAATGTCCGCCTTCCGGAGTTAACGCCATCGCTACTCATCCTTTTTCTCCCCAGATTACCGATCAGTTTGCAACCAGTCCGCAATGTTCCGAACCGCAGATCTCAAAAAAGGTGCAAATGGTAATGATTTTGCCGTGTTGTTACAAGGAAAACACCTTGATTTTACTGCGTTTTCGGCAAAATCCTGAGCTGACACAAGTTAACAGCCACTCGCTGTTACCCGCCTCAAAAAAAAGCCCGGTATGCGCAGCATCCGGGCGTTTTTGAATGTGTCCGTATCCCCGCCGACATTGGGGATTGCCACCAGCTTAACGCTTGGAAAACTGCGGACGCTTACGTGCCTTGCGCAGACCAACTTTCTTGCGCTCCACCTCACGCGCGTCGCGGGTGACATATCCGGCGCTGCGCAAAGTTCCCCGTAGCGATTCATCATATTCCATCAGGGCACGGGTAATTCCGTGGCGAATCGCCCCAGCCTGACCGAAGCTCCCGCCGCCGGCCACGGTCACATTTACATCAAATTTTGTTGTTAATTCAACAAGTTCCAGCGGTTGACGCACGATCATGCGCGCCACTTCACGACCAAAATACTGATCCAGGGGTCGTTTGTTGACAGTGATAATGCCAGCGCCGCTTTTCAAAAATACGCGGGCGGTAGACGTCTTGCGACGGCCGGTTCCATAATATTGGGTAGCTGCCATAAAAGTTATCCGTTAAATGTTCAGTGCTTGGGGCTGTTGCGCAGCGTGTGGATGCTCGGTTCCAGCATACACTTTCAATTTCCTGAACATGGCTCGACCCAGCGTGTTCTTCGGCAACATACCCTTCACCGCAGTCTGGATGGCCCGCTCTGGAGCTTTATCAATTAATTTCTCAAAAGAAATGGATTTCAGACCGCCAGGGTAACCCGTGTGATGATGATACATCTTGTCCTTTGCCTTGGCACCCGTGACGCGAATCTTTTCAGCGTTCACCACCACGATGTAATCGCCAGTGTCCACATGCGGGGTATATTCGGCCTTGTGCTTACCACGCAAACGGTGTGCGATTTGGCTGGCCAGGCGCCCCAGGGTCTTGTCAGAGGCATCCACCACGAACCAGTCGCGAGCCACATCTTCCGCTTTGGCACTAATAGTTTTCATCAACAACTGCCTCTTGGAGGAGTCCAATTTCGAGAGCGCGCATACTACTCAATGCACCTGCCCATTTCAAGCCGGGAATGCAATAAAATTCCGCCGTCGGCGTCCCTGTGCCTGCTATTGGAGTCCATCTATGGACCCCGGTGCGGGCTACAAGGAGGCCGGCATTTGGGCGCGAGGAGGCCACGCTTGTTCAAAAAGCTCATTCACCGCGCGGCCTCCCCGCGCCCAAATGCCTCCTTCCGAATACTGCCCCGAGACCGTCACCACTGTAGTCAGGGTCCGATGCGAGCCAGATTGGGGGTAAAGCCTGCCGAGCGAGTGAGCTTTTTGAGCGAACAGGCTTTACCCCCAATCTGGCGGCTCAATTACTCAAATACCCGTCAGTTTCAGCAACTGACTTAAGGGCGGTGTTCCCGAGCAAGGTACTCGTAAGACTGCATCTCCTGCAAGCGGGAGATGGTCCGCTGGAACTCGAACTCCAGCCGTCCGCCAGCGTACAACTCCGCCAGCGGCTTGGCCGCTGCCAGGACCAGTTTGACATTGCGATCGTAGAATTCATCCACCAGGTGGATAAAGCGGCGCGCCTGATCATCATTGTCCGGCAGGAACTCCGGCACACCGGAAATCAGTACTGCGTGAAAGATACGGGCCAGTTCAATGTAATCATTCTGGGAGCGGGGTCCGGCACACAGTTCATCGAAGTCAAACCAGGCCACATCATCAGCCAAACAGCGACAGGTCAGGTAGCGATTGTTGATCTCCAGCCGCTCCCATTGCTTGCCTGGTTCAGGCGCTAGACGCGAAAAGCTGTCCTGCAGACTTCTGTCAGCCTCCGCATCAAGGGGAGAATGGTACAGCTCTGCCTGCTGCAGGGTACGCAAACGGTAATCGATACCGCCATCCACGTTAACGACCCTGGTATATTTCTCCAGCAGGGCGATTACAGGCAAGAAACGCTGCCGCTGTAGACCGTTCTCATACAGCCGCCCCGGTTCGATATTGGAGGTCGCCACTAGTGTCACCCCGCGCTCGAACAGGGCCTTCATCAAGCCCCCCAGAATCATGGCATCCCCGATATCCGTCACAAAAAACTCATCAAAGCACAGCACTCGGGCTTGCCGGGAAAACCGGTCCGCAACACGCTCCAATGGATTCTTTTCTCCCTCAAGACTGGCCAGTTCTGCGTGCACCCGCTGCATAAAGCGGTGGAAATGTACACGTAACTTGCGACGGAAGGGCAGACACTCAAAGAAGGTATCCACCAGATAGGTTTTGCCCCTGCCTACGCCTCCCCAAAAATAGAGGCCGACCTGGGGTTCAATCTCCACCCCGCGAAATTTGCGCACCCAGGCCTTCAACCCACTGCCCTGTTCTGCAGAACTCGCCACCAGACGTTCGTACAGGTCTTGCAGCAGCAACACAGCCTGCTCCTGAGAGGCGTCGTGGGAGAAGTCCGCACGCTGCAGGTCCGCTTGATAGCGTTGCCAGGGTGTCGTCATGTCTCGGGCTGCCCCGTCCCGCGTTGCTTGCAAACGGCACACTTTAACCACAGCCTCAGCGCTTGGCAACGCCGCGACCAACACACCACTACCAGCGCGCGCCCAACGCTACTGCCCGCAGATCATAAGAGGTATACTTCCATCAACCGGTAGGCTCATGAGGAATCATCTGTGGAATCACCTGAATACAGCTCGGGAATCCTGTTGGCTGTTGGTACAGCTGCGATCATCCTGGGATTTTTGTCGGGCTGGCTGGCTGGCCGCAACACCTCCGCAGCCACACAAAAATGCCGGGAGCTGGCAGACAAGCTGGAGCGGGTAGTACAGGACAAAAAGGCCTATGAGGATGAGGTGGTCGAACACTTTACGGAGACCGCGACCCTGCTCAACAATCTTACCGAAAGTTACCGTGAGGTCCACAACCACCTGGCCCACGGTGCGGCGACCCTTTGCCAAGGTAAGGGTCCAATCTCCATGGAGCGCCTTGGTAATAGCCGTGACCCCGATGAGATTCCCGACGACCTGGTCACCCCCCGGCCACCGCTGGACTATGCTCCAAAACACTCGCCCGACGAAAAAGGCATGCTCAATGAGGAGTTTGGCCTGGAGCGCGAGTCGCTGACAGTAGCCAGGGCAAAAATGGAGTGAGGTCCGAGGGCCCGCTACTCTATACCGGGTTGTCGATGTCAATAAACCGGTGTTCCAGAGAAAACTGTGTGGCCAGATGGTCGCCCAGCGCTTGCACGCCGTAGCGCTCTGTGGCGTGATGACCCGCTGCGATAAATTGTATACCCTCCTCCCTGGCCGTGTGCACGGTCTGCTCGGAAACCTCACCGCTCACAAACAGGTCAGCGCCCGCTACCACCGCCGCATCGATGTAACCCTGGGCGGCGCCCGTGCACCAAGCGATGCGGCGCACCAGAGCTTCCGGGTCGCCCACATGTAAGGGCCTACGGCCCGTTATCGCCTCCAATCTGGCGACGATTTCCGCGGCGGGCACAGCCACAGGGAGACTGCCGATATTACCCAGGCCGTTCTCGATTCCTGGCTGCAGCGGCTCCTGAATATCTGCGTCAATGCCCATCAATCGACCCAGACAGACATTGTTCCCGAACGTGGGATGGGCATCCAGCGGCAGGTGATAGGCCAGCAGGCTGACCTCGCTGGCCAGCAGCGCAGCAAGTCGGCGTCGTTTCATTCCCACCACCTGCGGCGCCTCGCCGCGCCAGAAGTAGCCGTGATGCACCAGCAGGGCATCAGCCCCCCATGCTATGGCCTCATCCACCAAACGCTGGCAGGCAGTGACTCCGGTCGCCAGCCGCGCGACCCGGGGCCGGCCTTCTACCTGCAGGCCATTGGGGCAGTAATCCTGGAACTGGTCAGGTTGCAAACACTTTTCCAGATACCGGCTGAGTTCAGTAAGGGCTACACTCATAGGATAGTGACCTTTGGTTGCACGTTGCTGCGCTGCCAACTTGGCATGCCCAGGCAGGCATCATATACAATGCGACTGCCAACAACACACACGGCCACGCATGAAAAAGAATCTGTCATTTATCATTTGGCCAGCCATAGCAGGACTGTTGGCCGCCCTGCTGATCCTCGACCGCTGGGTACTACCCCCGGGGCAGGCCGCGGGGGTGCCGCAGCAGGCGCCTGTCAGTTACGCCACAGCGGTGCGCGAGGCCACCCCCTCTGTGGTCAATATCTATACCGCCAAGCTGGTGCGACAGAAGCGCAATCCACTGCTGGATAATTCCTATTTCGGGCGATTCGTGCAACCTCTCGCGCAGCGGCAGCGCATCGAGCGCTCGCTCGGGTCTGGTGTCATCATGACCAAACAGGGCCACATACTGACCAACAACCATGTCATTGCAGGAGCAGATGCCATCCAGGTGATGCTGTACGACGGTCGTTCGGCCAATGCAGTGGTGATCGGCACCGATACAGCCACCGATCTTGCAGTACTGCAGGTGACATTGCCCGACCTACAGCCCATCGTGCTGGGAGACTCCGACGCGGCCAGGGTCGGCGATGTGGTACTTGCGATTGGCAACCCACTGGGCTTCGGACACTCGGTAACCCAGGGCATCGTTTCCGCCCTGGGGCGTTTTGGCCTGCAATTAAACGCCTACGAGGACTATATCCAGACCGACGCTATTATCCACTTGGGCAACTCGGGCGGCGCATTAATCGATACCAACGGACATCTACTGGGTATCAACACGCTGATCTATACAGGCAGCGAGCAGCCGCAAAGCGCCACCACTGGCATCGGTATCAGCCTGGCCATACCGGTAAATCTTGCCATCTTTGTGATGCAGGACCTGATCGACTTTGGCGAGGTCATCCGCGGCTGGCTGGGTGTGAGCGTGGAGCCAATCGGCGCGACCTCCACAGCGGGAGGCAAGCACCAGACACTGTCGGTGGTCGAGGTTGCCGCAAACAGCCCGGCGCAAAAAGCCGGGGTGCAGGTAGGGGATGTGATCACTCACATAGACAGCGAGGCGGTGGTAGACGGCAGACTGACCATGCACCGAATAGCCATGCTCAAGCCCGGTGATACGGTGGCCATCTCGGTGCAGCGCAACCGGCAGAGCCTTGAACTGAGCGCTGTAGTGGGCGCGTTGAATCAGTCCACCGGCCCGGCGGCGAATCGTTAGAGCGGCGACTTGGCTGCCAGGCGTATCTCGGCGCTGCGCGCATGAGCTGTCAACGATTCACCCCTGGCCAGTACCGACGCGACTGCACCCAACTCCTGCATTCCGCGCGCGCTGCACATAATGATAGAACTGCGTTTTTGAAAATCATAGACCCCCAATGGCGAGGAAAAACGCGCACTGCGAGAGGTCGGCAGCACATGGTTGGGACCCGCGCAGTAGTCACCAATGGCTTCGGACGTAAACGGGCCCATAAAAATAGCCCCGGCATGCCGCACCAGCGGCAGTAAGCTTTGTGGATCAGCGACCGACAACTCAAGATGCTCTGGCGCGAGGCGATTACTCACGGCTACTGCTTCGGCGAGGTCGCGAGTCACTATCATGGCACCGCGAGTCGCGAGGGATGCGCGAATAATTTCCGCTCTCTCCATCCCCGGTAACAGGCGCTCGATGCTGGACTGAACGGCATCAAGGTAGCGGCCGTCGGGGCATAATAAAATCGACTGTGCATGCTCGTCATGCTCTGCCTGAGAGAATAAATCCATCGCCACCCAATCGGGGTCAGTACCGCCGTCACAAATGACGAGGATTTCCGACGGACCGGCCAGCATATCGATACCCACGCGCCCGAATACCTGGCGCTTGGCAGTCGTCACGTAGATATTGCCGGGGCCGACGATCTTATCCACTGCGGGCACGGTGGCAGTGCCGCCCGCCAGGGCCGCAATGGCCTGCGCGCCACCAATGGTAAAAATCCGCTCCACGCCAGTGATAAAGGCCGCCGCGAGAACCAGGTCATTGATTTCTCCACCCGGCGCCGGCACGACCATAATGACTTCCTCCACACCGGCCACTTTGGCGGGCAGGGCGTTCATCAAAACGGAAGAAGGGTAACTGGCTTTGCCTCCGGGTACATAAATTCCCACCCGTTCCAACGGCGTAATCTTCTGTCCCAGCAGGTTGCCTGCGTCGTCATAGTACTGCCAGCTCTGCTGTAACTGGTGCTGGTGAAAACTGCGCACCCGCTGCGCGGCATATTCCAGCGCCTCGCGCTGTAGTGGATCAATCCTGTTAAGGGCCGCGACCTGCCGCTCCCGGGATACTTCCAGCTGCGCTACCGAGTCGACTGCCAACCGATCAAAACGCGCGGTATATTCCAATAGCGCCGCATCGCCGCGCGCCCCGATATCAGCGATGATCGCCGCCACCGTCTCGCTCACAGCAGAGTCCGACTCACCTTCCCAAGCGGTCAACTGCGCCAGTGATCGGTCGAAATCCGCACTGGTGGTGTCAAGTCGTCGCATCCTCGACCTCCCGCACCACTGCTGTCAGGTCGTCAATAATACGCTTGATGACAGCGTACCGGGAGCGCAGGGCGGCCTTATTCACAACGAGGCGTGAACTGATAGCGGCGATTTCTTGTAGCGGCTCCATACCGTTTGCGCGCAGGGTGTTGCCAGTGTCGACGATATCGACAATCAGATCCGTCAGATTCATGATCGGCGCGAGCTCGAGCGCACCGTAGAGCTTGATCAGATCCGCGTGCACGCCCTGGCGAGCAAAATACTCCCGGGTGATGTTGACAAACTTCGTCGCCACCCTGATGCGGGCGCCGTTGCTCTGCCAGCCCACGCGCCCGGCAGTCATCAATCGGCAACGGGCGATCCCCAGGTCCAGCGGCTCGTAAAGTCCCTCGGCGCCCTGCTCCATCAGTACATCCTTGCCAACCACACCCATATCGGCGGCGCCGTGGCGCACATACGTGGGGACATCGGTGCCGCGCAGCACCACCAGCTGGATATCACTATGGTTAGTTTCGAACACCAGTTTGCGACTGGTGGTGATATCTTCCAGCGACTCGATACCGGCTTGGGCAAGCAGCGGCAGAGCTTCCAGCAGGATGCGCCCCTTGGTAAGCGCAATCGTCAGTTTTTCATTCATAGTCACCACCGCACTACGCTGTTGGGGCCACAGTCAGCCGCGACAAGCGTCGTATCCTCTCAAAAATCCTATTCGCGGTCACAGCGCCATCCTCAGGCCGGCGCTCGTGCCTGCCACTCCGCCGGAGTAAACGTGCGGATATTCACTGCGTGAATGCTGCCGTCGGCGATGTGGTCGCTCAAGGCTGCATAGACCAGTTGCTGCTTTTTCACCGGTCGCAAGCCCTCAAACACAGCGCCGATTGCCGCAATGTCGTAGTGACTACCATCGCCCTGCACATGAAACTCACACTCCTGCAGACAATTCTCTAACAGCGTTTTAATTGTGGCTGCGTCCATTTGACTCTCCCGGGATATCTGTGTCGGCTCGTCTGTTGGGAAATGGGCCCGAGGATCGATCACACCCGGTGCCCGAGCACTCGCGAAAAGGACAGCATTTTATGAGAAAAGCCGACGGATAGCGACCGCTACCACCAGCCGAGATTAACTTTCTGCCCGATCTCACGAATCTGGGGCGCATGTTCGGAACGCTGTTAGTGTCCTCCTATGCCCTGTATTATTATTCTCCAAATTCAAGCGCGTAGGCCAAGGAACCTTTTATGCCGGAGCAGAGCTCCATCAGTTACACCGCCTCGGCGCAGCGCACCATCCGCATGGAAGCCGCCGCCGTTGCCGCCCTGGAGGATCGCATCGGAGCTGATTTCAATAACGCCTGCGCACTGCTGCTGCATGTTCGCGGCCGAATTATTGTCACCGGGATGGGTAAATCAGGCCACATCGCACGCAAGATAGCCGCAACGCTGGCCAGCACCGGATCGCCCGCTTTTTTTGTCCACCCGGGCGAAGCCAGTCACGGGGACATGGGGATGATCACTGTTGATGACGCGGTTATCGCCCTGTCCAACAGCGGCGCTGTACCGGAAATCCTGACCCTGTTGCCCCTGCTGAAGCGGCTGGGCATTCCGCTGGTGAGCATGACCGGTAACGCGGATTCTCCGTTGGGGCAATCCTCTGACGTACACCTGGATACAGGTGTGGAAACCGAGGCCTGCCCCCTGGATCTGGCGCCGACTTCCAGCACCACTACGGCGCTGGTGATGGGGGACGCCTTGGCTATCGCCTTGCTGGAAGCGCGCGGTTTTACCGCAGATGATTTCGCGTTCTCACATCCAGGCGGCACACTGGGCAGGCAACTCCTGCTCAAAGTGCAGAACGTCATGAAATCCGGCGGCGACATTCCCGTAGTGACCGGCGACATAATGCTGTCTGCGGCGCTGCTGGAAATCAGCAATAAAGGCATGGGCATGACGACGGTGGTCGACAAAGCGGGTAAACTGGCGGGAGTTTTTACCGACGGTGATTTACGCAGGGCTCTGGATGCGCGCATTGACATCAATGAGACGTCTATCGGGCAGCTGATGAGCACCGGCGCCAAGACGATAGACCCAGAAATGCTGGCTGCTGCAGCCTTGCGCATCATGGAAGAAAACGAGATCAGTTCCCTGGTGGTACTGGACGACAACGGCGCCCTCACCGGCGTCCTCCACCTGAAAGACCTGCTGCATGCAGGCATCGCCTGATGGGGATGGTCTTGCTATGACTCTCACTGAGAATCGCGCCGCTGTCGTTCGCCTATTGGCGCTCGATGTGGACGGTGTCCTCACTGACGGCCTGATCTATTACGGTAACAGCGGCGAAGAACTGAAGACCTTCAATATCAAAGATGGCCTCGGTATCAAGCTGCTACAGAAAGCGGGAGTCAAAGTGGCTATCATCACCGGGCGCCAGTCGGAAATCGTCGCACGTCGCGCGCAAGAACTTGGCATCGAGGACGTGGTACAGGGGCGGGAAGACAAACGCGAGGCTCTGCTTGAATTGTGCCAGCGCCACGGTATCGGTATAGAGGAGTGCGCCTATATGGGAGATGACTTGCCGGACCTTGGCGCTATTATAGCGGCGGGGCTGGGTATGACCGTGGCCGATGCCAGTTGTGCAGTGCGTGACGCGGCTGCGTGGCACAGTCGTTACAATGGTGGCTGTGGCGCGGTTCGAGAGGCCTGTGAATTCATTCTGTCCGCCAAAGGTGAGTGGTCAGCGCTGGCAGCAGACTTCGCCTGATGCCGCGTCAGTTCAACCAATTTCTGCCAACACCCACTGTGGAGTGCATCCATGTCCAACTGCGACCCTGACCACTACACCAGAATGCTGAAATCCTGCGCCAGAATGCTATTGCTGCTGTTGAGCGTTCCCGCAGTCCTGACGCAGGCCCTGCCCGATGATCGCGACCAACCCATCCACATTACCGCGGACAAGGCCCTGCGCGATGAAAAAAAGGGGGTCACCATCTACAGCGGTAATGTGCAATTGGTGCAAGGCAGTATGGAGTTAGAGGCAGACAAACTCACCATTTACCACACGTCAGAAAATGCGGACGAGATCATCGCCGAGGGTCATCCGGCCAAAATGCGCCAACAACCGGAGTTGCATAAGGGCATCGTCAACGCGCACGCCGAGGTCATCAAATACTTCAGAACCGAGGAGCGAGTACACCTGCAAACTGATGCCCGTATTGAACAGGACGGTGCTGTCGTGGCCGGGGATTCCATTGAGTACTTTATCGCCAAGCAATTGATTACGGCGGAATCCGATCAAACGCAGACAGGCAACAAGGTTTCGGTAGTCATACCGCCCAACGTGCAACAGAAAGAGGGCGATAGTGGCGCAACTAAGAGCGAATAATCTGGCCAAGAGGTACGGCAGCCAGGAAGTTATCCATGATGTGTCACTGGCCATTGACAGTGGCCAGATCGTCGGCCTGCTCGGACCGAATGGCGCCGGCAAGACTACCTGCTTTTATATGATTATCGGCATAATCCCGGCTGACGGGGGCACCATCACCGTCAACGGCACGGATATTACTGCGCTCACCATGCACCAGCGGGCGCGGCGCGGGATAGGCTACCTGCCGCAGGAGGCCTCGATATTTCGCAAGCTGAGCGTGGGCGACAACATTCTGGCCATACTGCAAACCCGCTCCGATCTCGACAAAAAGCAGCGCCTCGCCCGCCGCGACGAACTGCTGGAGGAATTTCATGTCCAGCACCTGCGTGAGAGTCTTGGCCAATCCCTGTCTGGCGGAGAACGGCGCCGTGTTGAAGTTGCCCGTGCACTGGCAACAGAACCGGAATTTATCATGCTGGATGAGCCCTTTGCCGGTGTGGCGCCTAAATCGGTGACTGCTATCAAACAGATGATAGTGCATCTGCGCGACCGGGGCATTGGCGTACTCATCACCGACCACAACGTGCGTGAAACACTGGACATCTGTGAAAAGGCATACATCGTCGACGCAGGGCGCATCATTGCCTCCGGGACGACGGAGGACGTTCTCAACAATGTACATGTGCGCCAGGTTTACCTCGGGGAGCAGTTTCGCATGTAGGCGGTGGTGCTGCGCCGCATTTTGAAAAAACAAGCAATTTTCACGCCAAGAGATTGCCACGCGCAAGCAGCGGGGGATACACTGCGCCGGTCACCCTGTTCAAAGGAATAGGTTCAAGCGCGGGAATCAGGATGCTCCAGGCTTTCCAATGAAGCAATCACTACAGCTCAAACTGGGCCAACAGCTGACGATGACACCGCAGCTGCAGCAGGCCATTCGGTTATTGCAGTTGTCCACCCTGGATCTCCAACAGGAGATCCAGCAGGCATTGGACAACAATCCACTGTTAGAACTGTCGGAAGACGATACTTTTGAACCCGGGGATGATCGATCGGACGAATTGGACGCTGTTTCCAGTGCCGGACCGATGCAGAACCTCGAGCAGACGGCCTCCGGAAGTCTCGATGATGGCTCCGAATGGACTTCAAGTGAGTCTAATGAGCCGACGACCATGCCTGACGATCTCCCTGTCGACATACAGTGGGAGGATCTTTTGCCTTCAGCGTCCGCACCAGGCCCGCAGGGCGATGAGTCCTTTGATGGCGATCTGGGATCGCGCAATTCTGCCAGTGAATCACTGCGCGAGCGCCTGCTGTGGCAACTGAACCTGACACGACTGTCCGACACCGATCGCCTCATTGCCCTGTCCATTATTGATGCCACCGATTCCAACGGGCGCCTCATGTCGAGTCTGGAAGACATTCATGAGTCCTTGATACCCGAGTTGGACATTGATCCTGACGAGGTGGTTGCCGTACTGCACCGTTTACAGCAGTTCGAGCCCTCCGGGGTTTGCGCGCGCGACCTGCAGGAATGCCTGCAGATACAGCTGGACCAATTACCACCCTCAACACCCTGGCTGGAGCAGGCCAAATTGATTAACAGCCGCTACATGAACCAACTGGCAAGCAGCGATTACGATCAGATTCTGCGGCGCACCCGATTACAGGAGCATGAATTAAAAACGGTGCTCGGCCTGATTCAGTCGCTGGATCCCAATCCTGGCCATACTGCGGTACCGGAGGAGATCGAGTACATCGTGCCAGATGTCTTCGTGAGCAAAAAGAACGGTCGCTGGTTGGTGGAGCTCAACCCGGATATCGCCCCCAAACTGCGTATCAACAGCGACTACGCGAGTTTGATAAAGCGGGCCGACAACAGCGCAGATAACACCTATTTGCGGGATAATCTGCAGGAAGCGCGCTGGTTCCTGAAGAGCCTGCACAGTCGCAATGAAACCCTGATGAAGGTTGCCAGCAGAATTGTCGAACACCAGCGAAATTTTCTTGAGTATGGTGCCGAGGCCATGAAGCCTCTGGTGCTACACGATATTGCCGAGGCGGTCGAGATGCACGAGTCCACTATCTCCAGGGCTACCACAAACAAGTACATGCACACACCCCGGGGTATTTTTGAGCTTAAATATTTTTTCTCCAGCCATGTGGCAACGACCGCAGGCGGGGAGTGTTCGTCGACGGCCATTCGGGCCCTGATCAAAAAGCTGGTCGCGGCAGAGAACCCGCGCAAGCCACTGAGTGACAACAAGATTGCCCAGGTGATGAAAGAACAGGGCATTGAAGTCGCCAGGCGCACCATCGCCAAATACCGTGAGACACTCTTTATACCACCGTCCAACGAGCGCAAAAGGTTGGTCTAGAATCATACTATCAGTAGCCGGTCCTGCCGGCGTCAGGCGCCACCTATCTCAACCTCGTAAAGGGAGCTTTCTATGCAACTCACAATCACTGGTCACCACCTTGAAATTACCAACGCCCTGAAGGAATACGTGGAAAACAAGTTGGAGCGCCTGCAGCGCCATTTCGACCAGATCACCACCATTCATGTCATACTCACCGTGGAGAAAATGGTGCAGAGAGCGGAGGCAACGATTCACATCGCGGGGGGAGACCTGTTCGCGCACTCGGAGTCGGAGGATATGTACGCTGCTATCGACGCACTGTCCGACAAACTGGACCGCCAGTTAATTAAACACAAGCAAAAACACCGGGGACACTAGAACAGCACCATGCTCGCCTTGCCTACTCGATTGATCATCATCAGCGGACGCTCCGGCTCCGGTAAGAGTACAGCCTTGCACCAGTTGGAGGACGAAGGCTTTTACTGTATCGACAACCTCCCCGTGTCGCTGTTGCCCGCACTGATGGAGAAAGCCAGTGGCGAGGAGTTTCACCTTTTCCAGGGCACGGCAGTCTGCATTGATGCCCGCAATGCTTGGAAAGACCTGGAGAATTTCCAGGCAATTCTCGACTCACTGCCGTCGTCGGTAGACACCCAGGTCCTGTTTCTGGACGCGCAGGAGCTCACCCTGCTGCAGCGCTTTGGTGAAACGCGACGCCGTCATCCCCTGAGCACGGAATCCATCCCATTGGCGGAGGCCATTGCCAGGGAACGCGAATTACTGGAACCCATTTCCAGCTGTGCGTCCCTGGTGCTGGACACCAGCCAGATGACCGTTTACGAATTGCGTGATGCGATCAAACAGCGGCTGCTGGGCACCAGCGCCGGGAGTATGTCAATTCTGGTACAGTCGTTCGGTTTCAAGCGCGGTGTGCCCGCCGACGCGGATCTGGTATTCGATGTAAGGATGTTACCCAACCCCCATTGGGTAAAAGAGTTGCGGCTAAAGAGCGGCCTGGACGCCGAAGTGCAGGAGTTCCTCGAACACCAACCCATGACCGCAGAACTGTATCGCGATATCTGCCACTACCTTGATAGTTGGCTGCCACGCTACCGGGAAGGCAATCGCAGCTACATGAACATCGCGCTGGGTTGTACCGGAGGCCAACATCGTTCAGTATATTTGGCGAATCGACTGTTCCAGCACTATAAAGAGCAGTATCCGACTATTCATGTAAGGCACAGGGAACTATTGTAGACAGGTCAGCATGTGATCCGCACTCAGCTAACCATCATCAACAAACTCGGATTGCACGCCCGTGCGGCGGCAAAATTTGTGGCCTGTACTGCGTCCTTTTCCAGCCGCATACAAACGGGTAAGGACAGTCAACTGGTGGACGGCAAAAGTATCATGTCAGTCATGATGCTGGCCGCCGGCCAGGGTACCGTTCTGGATTTTGAAATTGAGGGCCGCGATGAACAGGATGCGCTGGCCGCGCTGCAAACCCTCATTGAGAATCGCTTCGACGAGCCAGAATAGGCCGCAAATCTGTAACTAATCCCGTTGTTGCAGGCGTCACTTTTCCGGATAATTCAGCAGGCAGTGGATCTGGCCTGAGGTTTTTATCCGGGAGATAAAATGGTTCAGAATCAAGTAGCATCCCAACAAACCCTCGACCGATTGTCCACTGCCCTGGACAGTGGCACTTTCGTCGACGTGCGCCGGATGCTCAATGGACTGTCTCCTGCCGACGTCGCTCACCTGCTCGAATCCTCCCCACCCAAATTTAGACACATTCTCTGGCAAATGGTGGAAGTCGACCGTGAGGGCGAAGTCCTGGGCGAACTGGGCGACGATCTGCAGGCACAGTTCCTCGGTGATATGGACGCCACGGAAGTAGCGCTGCTTACCGAAGGCCTGGAAGACGACGATATCGCCGATATCCTGCAGCAACTACCCGGTCACGTCACGCAGGAAGTGCTGACCGCCATGGACCACCAGGACCGGGCGCGCCTGGAACGGGTCATGCATTACCCGGATGACGTCGCCGGCGGCCTGATGAACACCGACACCATTACCATTCGGGCCAGGTTGACCCTGGATGTAGTGCTGCGCTACTTGCGACGTCACGACGAAATTCCGGAGATGACCGACAACCTGATTGTGGTCAACCGCGCCGATCAGTATATCGGGCTGCTGCCCCTGCGTACCTTACTGGTGTCGGACCCGGCCGCCTCGGTGCGGGAGATGATGGTCACCGACGTGGAACCCATACTGGTCAATACCCCCGACACCGAGGTGGCGCGCCTATTCGAGCGCAACGACTGGGTATCGGCGCCCGTAGTTGATAATAATGGGAAACTGCTGGGTCGTATCACCATTGATGACGTTGTAGATGTGATTCGCGAGGATGCCGATCGCTCGCTGATGTCCATGGCGGGCCTGGACGAGGACGCAGACACCTTCGCCCCTTTCACGCGTGCCGCGCCGCGCCGCGCCATCTGGCTGGGCATCAATCTGATTACCGCTTTCATCGCGGCCTCGGTCATCAATCTTTTCCAAGATACCATTGAAAAGGTTGTTGCCCTGGCGGTGCTGATGCCCATCGTCGCCTCAATGGGTGGCGTCGCCGGCACGCAAACACTGACTCTGGTGGTGCGGGGTATTGCCATGGGCCAGGTGGTTAGAAATAACCAGGCCTGGCTGATAAACCGGGAGTTGATGATCGGAATCATGAACGGCATCCTGTGGGCAGCCGTGGTGGCCGTCGCTGCGTCCCTCTGGTTTGACGATTGGAGCATCGGCCTGATCATCGCTGCGGCCATGGTCATCAACCTGGTGACGGCCGCCCTGATGGGCGCGGTGCTGCCGCTATTGATGACCCGGGTAAATATCGATCCGGCGCTGGCCGGGGGAGTGGTACTTACCACCGTGACCGATGTGGTGGGCTTCGTCTCCTTTCTCGGACTGGCGACACTGTTTTATGCCTGAGTACAGAGCAGATGAGATCCCGGGATTGCAGGACCCACCCAGCAAAAGCGCACGTAAACGCCACATGCTCGGCTTGCAGTCCATGGGAGAATCTCTGGTGGCATTGAATGACAAGCAACTGGCCAAAATTCCCATTGGCGACGAACAGCTCCTGTCAGCCATCCGCGAGTGCCGCCAGATGCGCAGCAACAGCGCCCACAAACGCCACCTGCAATTCATCGGAAAACTCATGCGCAACATCGACCCCGCGCCAATAGAGCAGGCGCTGTTGAGTCTGCACAACACAAGGCAACAAAGCGCAGGCGTGTTTCACCAGCTGGAGCAACTGCGCGAGGACATCCTGGCTGCGGGAGTAGGCGGAGTGGAACTGGCATTGACGCGCTTTCCCGCGGCCGACAGGCAACACTTGCGGCAACTGGTGTTACAACATCAGCGGGAGCTACTACGTCATAAACCACCCGCAGCCAGTCGCAAGCTGTTCCGCTATCTCAAGGATTTACAGGAAGCCTACGGCGACCCCGACTGAGCGGGATCAGCCGCCTGTTGCGGTGTATTGTCAAAGATGCGGTCAAAACTCACCTGGGGATCATCCCACGTACCACCAATGGTATAGACCGCGCTGGACAGGAGGTTCATCTGCGTGTCAAAAACCTTACTCGCCACGTACACGCCAACCGCCACGGGCAACCCGGCGGCCAGTGCGGCAATCCACGGCAAATTGCGGGCGACCGGCAGGGTCGCCACCAGTTCACCATCCAGGCTTTTTTTCACCACATCGGACACGCCACTGAATTGAAAGCTGGAACTGCCCTTCACATCCATCCGCGCAACTTCCAGCAGGCCGTCATGTAAATCGATCTCGCCATCAACACTGTCGAAAGGGATGCCCGATTCGAACATCTGGGACAGGCTCAGGCGCCGTACAATGTCGGCAAGGTTTAAAATACTGACGACGCGCAATGCGCCGGTGGCCCCGGCGGTTGCTTCCAGGAAACTTCCCTCGCCGATCTTGACCTGCATGGCACCCTGGCCCTTGCGCAACGAAAAATCCTGCGGGGTACCTGGCCAGCGCAGGTCAACATCAAGATTGCCGCCCGTAGTGACCACGGTGCGCTGGTAGTCAAAATGCTCCAGCGTATCACCCAGATCCTCGAAATCGAGATGGGCTTGCAATGCGGTGTAACCCTGATCGCCGGGCTGCCACACCAGCCGGCCAGGGCGCTCGGCGCGCATGTGCAGTGCAGCCAGTTCGCCGGTGATGCTATCAGCGGTGTATACACCACCCTCGCCGTGCAGCGCAAAGCGGAGGTCACCCAGGCGTTGCCCCGACTGATACAGGTTACTCAATGTGACATCCACCACGAGTAACTCCCGCTCCGACTCGCTGCCACCACCCGGCAGCGTGAAATCGGGCAGGCGATCGAGATCCAGATGCTCGATCTGCAGGCGTGACGGTCCACCGCCCCGGACCACAGTCAACACGCCGCGCAGCCAATCCGACGCCAGGGCCACGCTCCATTGGGCGCGTGCAAGTGCCATAGTGAATACCACGTCTGTGATTTCCTGCTGCAGAATCACCAGGCGGTCTGTCCGCACCTTCTCAATCACCAATTCGAGTGGTGTAGCCGACAGATCCGCCGCTACCACGTCACCCGGGCTAAAATGCTTGGTTACAAAGCCAAGCCATTCGTCGCCCTGTATCAAGGGTGTATGGCCAGTGACGCGCAGGACGCCCTCCTGCACCGGGGGTGGTTCTTCATTGAGCCCCAGAACCCCGCCGCGCACCACACCATCGGCAACATCCAGCCTGAATTTGAGTTGCTCCCCAAGATCCAGTGATAGCGACATACCCCCGTGCGTCAGCGGCATCTCCAGACGCAGTTGTCGCGACTCATCCGCACTCTTGTGCCAGGGCTGGGGTAAATCCAGGCTGACGCCTTGCAGTTCACTGTTCACGGTCAGCAGCGGAGGCGCACCGGGCGCTAGCCGTATGCTCACATCAGCCATAGTCTGTCCGCTGACAAATGCCAGGGGTTCCAGTTGCAGCCAGTGGCGCACGTGCGCCATATCCACCTTGGAGACAAGTTTGACGTCGACCGCAGAGGTCGTAGGGTCATAGCCCTGCGCTCCTTCACGGTGGCGTTGCTCCAGGCTGGCCCTGACCGTATTACCCCAGAGTTTTCCCGCCAGCGCCGTGCTGCTGAACCCACCGGCGGTACTATAATCGAACTCCCCGTTCACTGCTTGCACGGTTACATTGCCCGGCACGACCAGCAGGTCCACATCGCGCCAGCGGGTCGCGACATCCACCCGGGGCGCAACAGACCTGTCGCTGAGGTTCATCCATAACTCAATATCCGTTTCGAGATTACCGGTCGCTGTCCAGTCAGCAAACGCCGGTCCCACTATCCCGGCCAGGGGCGACTCATTGAGGACCCTCAAACCATCGGCGGCAGGCCCGAGCACCTTGCCTTCGAGGGCCAGCATGATCTGGCCCTGTGCATTTAGCCGGGTCTCCACGGACAGAGGCGCCACAGTGGAGTCGAACAGACTGGCGCGATCAGCCCAGACACTGACCGCGCTGTCGTCGATGAGCACGATACCCCGGTGTACCAACACTGCTGGCCATTGGGGATGGTAGCGCAGGTGTGTGTCCGCCACATTGAATGCCAATTGGACCGTGCGCAGTGGTGCCGCACCGTGCTTGAGGCTGCCACGCCACAGGAAAGCCCCCTGCTCGATGCGCCCCTCGCCAATGCTGTCAGACAACCAATTCAACAGCGAGGGATTAAGCACGTAAGGGATATACTTGATGCGGTGGATAGCATTCGAGTCCTGCAGTCCCACCAGCAAGTCCATCTCGATACCGATGTCGTTGGGTACCAGGGGAATAGTCAGGCCAAACAGTACCTTGGCTGTACCCTCCTCGGCCTGCGTCGTCAGCAGGCCGCTACCGATCCTGAAGGTGTCGGCATCCCAATCCAGATGCAGCGTGCCGTATAAGTCCGCGAAGTGCAGTGCATTATGATAAACAGCGGGGAAATCCAGTGTCAGCAATTGGCTGTCGAGTACGACTACACCAATGCCCGGCGTGATTTTCGTATACCCCGTGGCGGAAGTGACACCTGGCGCGCCCCTAAATGGATCGACCGTAACCGCCGTAAAATTCGCCTCTACCTGCCAATCAGTGGTCGGTTGCTCTATGTCGCCAATACTTACCTGCAGGGCGGACAGGTGACCACGCGGATGCAGAGCGGCCAATACGTCACGCAGAGATTGCGGAACGGTTTGCTGGTCGGAGACGATGGCATTGATTGATTCCAGCGGCACATCGGCGGCGCGAATGCGCAGCGCCTTGTCCCATTGGTCCAGTTGCAGCCGCGGCAGGATTAACTCGACACCGTCCTTCGCCACCTGCAGGTCCGACACGAAGAGCGACCAGGCATCTTCGTGCTGCATCAGGTGTGCCTCCAGGGCTACGCGATCCAGCGGCACCTGCCAGGAAGAATCCTGCCTCGCGACCAGCAGATCGCGAGCCTCGAGGCGGGCCTGCACTGCTGGTTTACCCCTGTCCCAGCTGAACCATAGCTGCAGGTCCGCAGTCCCATTGGCCCACACAGGAAGTGCAGCATCGGGCAACATCTGTTTGACCGCACCCAGGTCTGATGACTGGAGTTTCAAATACACCTGCCCCGAGAACTGCGCGGGGCGAAATGGGTCACCCACGCCATGCCCAAGAACGGCAATGTGCGCGCCCCTGCTGGAGGACAGTTTCCCCTCCACGCGGCGGAGACTTCCCTCCCGTGACAACTGTAAATCCAGGTCCAGATCGCGTACTTCACCACTGGGCATGGTTAAAATTAGTCGATTGTGACGCAGGCTAATTGACTCAACATTTAACAGAAATGCACGCAGCTGCTCAGTTGTCTCTACCGTGCCACCGCTGAAGCCTGTCAGGCGCAGCCCACCTGCGCTGGATAGCTCGCCACGCAGGCTCAGGTCGTTGAGCACAACGCGGGTTATCTGCAGTGAGCGCTTAAGGAGGCTGTTCAGTACATCCACCCCAATGCGTCCCTCGGACAATTCCAGGGGTGGATTTGAACTACCGGGAATACTGAGGCGCAAGTCCGTCAATACAATGACCGGTGTGAAGGACTGCCATTCGCCGCTCACCTGCCGCGCCTCGACAGTAAACGGCAGGCGTGCATTCAGTTCCTGCAAAATCCCGGTGCGAAAGCCCGCCACGTTCGCGGTGAGCAGGCGTCCTACGCTGACATACAGCGCCAGCAGCACCACGAGGATAACAATTGCACCCCAAAGTGCACTGCCCAGTCTGTTGAAATGAGGATGTTCCAAAAAGCTATCCCACGAGTATTATTTGCCAAGGAAATGTCGCGGGTGCAGGGGCCTGCGCCGGTTACACCAACCCAGTCTAAAGCAGAATGATGTCGAAGTGTTCCGGGCTGTAGCCGGACTCCGCGCGCAAACTGATCGTCTTGCCGATAAATTCCTCCAGGTTGGCAAGATGCGCTGATTCTTCATCCAGCAGGCGATCCACCACACCCTGTGCGGCAAGTACCATCAGCGTAGCATTGTCATAGGCCCGGGTATCGCGCATGATTTCACGAAAAATCTCGTAACAGACAGTCTCCGCTGTTTTTACCACACCGCGACCCTGGCACAGGGGACAGCCCTCACACAGAATACGCTCCAGGCTCTCCCGAGTGCGCTTGCGGGTCATTTCCACCAAACCCAGTTCCGACATCCCGGCAATCTGATTGCGCGCCGGATCGCGCTGCATGAGTTTTTCCAGGGTCCGGTGTACCTGCCGACGGTGCTCGGCGTCTTCCATATCGATAAAATCCACGACAATGATCCCGCCAAGATTGCGCACCCGCAATTGTCGGGCCAGTGCCGTGGCGGCTTCCAGGTTGGTCTTGAGTATAGTCTCAGCTTGATTGCGCTTGCCCACGAATGATCCGGTGTTGACATCGACAGCTGTCATCGCCTCGGTCTGATCGATGACCAGGTAGCCACCTGACTTGAGTTCCACCCTGCGCTGTAGTGCCCACTGGATTTCATCCTCCACGCCATGCAAATCGAACAGCGGACGCTCTCCGTCGTAATACTCCAGCAAGCCGGCCACCTCCGGCACGTAATCGCGGCAAAACTCCTGCAGCTTGTCAAAGCACTCCCGGCTATCAACAAAAATGCGGTCTAATGACGGTCGCGCCAGATCCCTCACGATGCGCAGGTGCAGCGGCAGGTCTGCATAGAGCATTTCGGCCCTGGTGGCCGCCTTGGCCCGGCGTGATACAGCGGCCCACAGGCGCTTGAGATAACGCAAATCTGCCGCAATTTCCTCAGGTCCAACGCCCTCTGCAGCGGTGCGCAGGATAAAGCCGCCGGCATCGTGCATATCTTCGACTACAAGCGCGTGTGCCAGCACCTGCTGCAGGCGGGTCCTTTCGAGTGGATCCGCTATCAATTGCGAGACACCGATGTGACCTGTCTGTGGCAGCAGCACGAGGTAGCGCGTTGACACTGATAACTCGGTGGTCAACCGCGCTCCCTTGGTGCCCAGTGGATCCTTGGTCACCTGCACAATGATTTTCTGGCCATCGTGCAGGTGGTCAGTGATATTTTCCGGGGCACGGCTCTTGTCTTCCCGACCACCGCTGTCGAGGGCAACAATATCCGACACGTGGATAAAGCTGGTGCGCTCTACCCCAATATCGACAAAGGCCGCCTGCATACCGGGTAACACTCGTACCACCTTGCCCGCATATATATTGCCGACGATGCCGCGGTTGATCGAGCGCTCGATGTAAATATCCTGGGTGGCACCGTTATCCAGCAGGGCGACCCGTGTTTCCATGGGCGTGAAATTGACCAGGATTTGCTCACTCACCGGCCATCCTCGCGGCTCAGACTGACGCTGCTGGCGTCAAGGCGGTGGCTACACCGTTGGCCCGCAGTAGCTGCCAGGTTTCACACAGGGGTAGACCGACCACATTGCTGTAGCTGCCCTGAATCGAGCGCACGAATGCACCGCCCAGTCCCTGGATCGCGTACGCTCCTGCCTTGTCCCAAGGTTCACTGGTAGACAGGTAGGCGTCACACAAAGCACGACTCAAAGCGATGAACTCCACTTCTGTTGCGACCAATTCACAGTGCATACCAGTGGCACTGTGCAGGCATACGGCCGTCAGTACAACATGCCTGCGCCCGCTGAGACGCGCCAGTATGTCCAGCGCATCAACCCGATCACGCGGCTTGCCCAGCACACTATTCTCAATCACCACCGTGGTATCCGCTGCCAGCACCGTATACGCGGGCGCCGGATAGCGAGCGGCGACGGCCAGCGCCTTTTCCTGCGCCATACGTTGCACATAGGCTGGCGCGTCTTCAGCGACGCGCTGCACTTCATTTATATGCGCTGGATCACAGGTATAGCACACCCCGAGCTGGTCCAGTAACGCCCTGCGACGCGGTGACGCCGAGGCCAGGATCAAGCGGGTATCAAGCATATCAGCTCACCCGGTAATGGCGGCGCAAGCCGCGCAGGATGTGCAAGACAAGCGGCCACAACAGTGCGCTGGAGAAAGCGGGCAGCAAAAATAACCGGGGCAGGGCACTCACCCCCTCCACATTCTGCACCCACTGGCAAATCAGCTGGTTGATTCCAACCAGCATGAAGACCACCCCCGCCTGCTGCCACAGGCTGTAGACGCGCAGGCGTTGATAGAGGATCAGGGAGAGCAGCGCCACCACTACCAGAGCAAATGCATGTTGCCCCAGTACCGAACCCTCCAATACATCAAGACCCACGCCCAGTACCAGACCTGTGGTAATGCCCACCCGTTGTGGCAGGGCGATGCACCAGTAAATCAGCGTCAGCGCCACCCACTCGGGCCGTGCCCATTGCAACCAGGGGGGGAGCGATATGACAGCCAGAACGTAGGCCACCAGAAAGGTCAGGACAATGACACCGTAGCCGCGACCCTCCCGGTCCACCACGGGTCAATGTTCCTGGCTTTGGTCGGTGGTGAATACCAGCAATACGTGCCGGGTGCGATCCAGTGCGGCGCTGGGAACGGCCAGCACGCGGGCAAATGCTTCACCCGTATCCCGCTCAACCTTCTGCACCACCGCCACCGGGTAGCCCTCGGGAAAGCGTCCTCCGAGACCGGACGTGACCAGCAAGTCCCCCGGCTGGATGTCGGTATTCGACGACACGTTGCGAATTTCCAGCGATCCAAGGGCGCCAGTGCCCTCGGCAATTGCCCGTACGCCATTGCGATTGACCTGCACCGGCACGGAATGCGTCACATCGGTAATCAACAGCGCCCGCGAGGTACTGCTACTGACTTCCACAATCTGCCCCATGAGGCCGTCGGCATCGATCAGGGGTTGTCCCACAAAGACGCCGTCGCTGGCGCCCTTGTTCAGCAACAGCTGCAGTCGCTCCGGGTCCGGCGATACACCGATCAGTTCTGCCACCAACACGTCGTCGCGCAACAATGCGCTGGAATTCAGCAGGGCTCGCAGCCGCACATTCTCGGCTTGCAGCGACGCCATCTGCTGGGAGCGCCCCTGCAGTATCAGGCTTTCCCGTTGCAGGCGCTGGTTATCCTCCAGCAGTTGGGTTCTCGATTGCAGATGGGCCTGGCCCCATTCAAAGGAACGCGTCGGCAGGTTCGCCACCCAAAAAATGGGGGACGCGAGCGTATCGAGCACCGCTCGACCAGTTTGCAGGTTGTTGTAACGCAGGTCCGCTGTAATCAGGCCGACTACGACCAGGAGCGCAAGTAGTACTCGCAACAGCAGGGAGGATTCCTTGACAAATAGTGGCTTGATGTCGGCTCCTCAGTTGCCCTGATCGGCACGTAGCGCCGCACTACACACCCTGCCGAATACAGCGTAGAACAGGCGCCGCGGAGACTCACACAGCACAACTTCCACCCGAGTGCGTTACTCGGTAGACAATAAATCTATGGTGCGCCGATCCATTCTTTCCATGGCCATGCCGCCGCCACGGGCAACGCAGGTCAGCGGGTCATCCGCGACGATCACCGGCAGACCGGTTTCCTCGGAAATGAGGCGATCCAGATCGCGCAATAGTGCTCCCCCGCCGGTCAACACAATACCGCTTTCGGCAATGTCGGCGGCCAGTTCCGGGGGCGACTGCTCCAGCGCGGATTTTACGGCCTGCACAATAGCCGCCAACGGATCCTGCAGCGATTCCAGTATCTCATCACTGTTCAGCGTGAAACTGCGCGGTACACCTTCTGCCAGATTGCGGCCGCGCACATCGATCTCGCGCAACTCACTGCCGGCGAAGGCACACCCTACTTCCAACTTGATGCGTTCGGCAGTCGCATCACCAATCAGGCTGCCGTAGCGGCGGCGCACGTGCGCGACGATGGCCTCGTCGAAGCGGTCACCGCCAACGCGCACGGAATCACGGTATACCACGCCATTGAGGGAAATGATGGCCACCTCAGTCGTGCCGCCACCGACATCCACCACCATACATCCGGTAGCTTCGTCCACGCTGAGCCCCGCGCCTATCGCAGCCGCCATGGGCTCCTCTATCAAACGCACATCGCGGGCACCAGCGCTGAGCGCCGACTCGCGGATCGCGCGGCGCTCCACCTGTGTTGACATGCAGGGCACGCACACCAACACTCGCGGGCTGGGACGGATAAACTTGCTCTGATGCACCTTGGCGATGAAGTGCTGCAGCATCTTCTCGGTCACCAGGAAGTCGGCGATGACACCGTCCTTCAAGGGGCGAATGGCAGTGATATTGCCCGGGGTGCGGCCCAGCATGCGCTTGGCTTCAGTGCCCACGGCCTCGATGGTCTTCTGGCCATTGTGGATGCGAATGGCAACTACGGAAGGCTCATTCAGCACAATGCCTTTGTCGCGCACGTAGATCAGCGTGTTGGCCGTACCAAGATCGATGGAGAGGTCGCTGGAGAACACTCCGCGCAGCTTTTTAAACATGAATTCTTGCTACCCTGTGAAGACAACGGGGAACCCCGTGTTAGAGCTTTTTGTACATCTCTAATTACCGACATTCGCGGCTGAAAAAAAGCATCGCAGAGCCGGTTTTATTGGGAGTTGGCTTAATTGTGCAACTGTACCAACCACAGGGATTTTGGGCAAGGCGCAAATGTGATAAGTTTACGCCCCCTGCTGCCCTGAGGGTGGCTTCCTGCGATTTTATCACCATGGCTATCAAACAAGACGACATTGAAAAGATTGCGGAACTGGCCCGTATTCGCATAGCGGACGAGGAAATTGGCCAGGTCACCCAGCGCATCACTGAAATATTGCACATGGTGGACCGGTTGCAGGCCGTGGACACCCGCAATGTGGAGCCCATGGCCAACCCACTGGACGCCGTCCAACGCCTGCGCCCGGATGTAGTGACCCAAGGCAACCGTCGCGACGCCTTCCAGGCCATTGCCCCCGCTGTCGAAAATGGCCTCTATCTGGTTCCCAGAGTTATCGAATAGGCGGCTGGTGCCGCATCAGGACTGCTGTAATGCACACTAAATCTGTCGCCCAGTTAGTCAAAGGGCTACGCAAACGCCAATTTTCCAGTGTCGAGGTGACCCGTACTTACCTGGACCGGATCGCCGCGCTGGATAGTCAGTACAACAGTTTTATTACGGTGGATGAAGCGGCAGCCCTGGCCGCTGCGGCGACCGCTGATAAACGCCTGGCTGCCGGTGATGGCGCTGCCCTGACGGGCATTCCCATCGCGCACAAGGATATATTTTGCACGGACGGCATGCGCACCAGTTGCGGATCACGCATGCTGGACAACTTCGTGCCACCCTACGATGCCACTGTCATCCAGCGCTTCAGGACAGCGGGGGCGGTGCTGCTGGGCAAGACTAATATGGACGAGTTTGCCATGGGCTCCTCCACCGAGAGCAGCTTTTACGGCCCGGCCCGCAACCCCTGGAATACGGAACTGGTGCCGGGCGGCTCCTCCGGCGGCTCAGCGGCGGCTGTGGCTGGCCTGTTGGCACCCGCCGCTACCGGCACTGACACCGGGGGATCTATTCGCCAACCCGCTGCCTTTTGCGGCATTACCGGCTTGAAGCCTACCTATGGCCGTGTGTCGCGCCTCGGTATGGTGGCCTTCGCCTCCAGCCTGGACCAGGCGGGCCCGATGGCGCACAGCGCCGAGGATTGTGCCTTACTACTCAATATCATGGCCGGGCACGACCCATTGGATTCCACGTCATCGACCGCGGCCACCACCGACTACTGCGCCACACTCGGCGACAGCCTGGCCGGTCTGCGTATCGGCCTGCCCGCTGAATACTTCGGCGAGGGACTGGATGCCGCCACTGGTGAGTGCATCAGTTTCGCATTGAAGGAACTCGAAGCGCTGGGCGCCACGCTGGTTGAAGTAACCTTGCCCCACAGCGCGTTGACCATTCCCACCTATTACATCATCGCCCCGGCGGAGGCCTCCACCAATCTGTCCCGCTTCGACGGTGTGCGCTACGGCTACCGCTGCGAGCATCCCGTCGACCTGCACGACCTCTACACCCGCACCCGGCAAGAGGGTTTTGGGGATGAAGTCAAACGGCGCATTCTGGTGGGCACCTACGCCTTGTCCGCTGGCTATTACGACGCCTATTACAAGAAGGCCCAGCAGGTCCGTCGCCTGATCAAACAGGATTTCATGGACTGTTTTGAACAGGTGGATATCATTGCCGGCCCCACCACGCCGGGCCCTGCGTTTGCCCTCGGCGCCAAGTCCAACGACCCGATCGCCATGTATCTGGAAGACGTGTACACCCTCGCCGTCAACCTCGCCGGTCTGCCAGGTATGTCGGTGCCCGCTGGCTTTGTGGATAACAAACCGGTGGGACTGCAGTTGATTGGCCGCCACTTTGACGAGGCGCGCCTGCTCAATGTGGCCCATCGCTTCCAGCAGGGCACGCAATGGCACCTGCGCACGCCTGACTCCGTACAGGGAGGGCCCAAGTGATGCAGTGGGAAAGTGTTATCGGCCTGGAAGTACACCTGCAACTGGCTACCAAGTCCAAAATATTCTCCGGTTCGCCCACTACCTTTGGCGCCGAACCCAACACCCAGGCCAGCGCGGTCGATCTGGCCATGCCGGGCATGTTGCCCGTACTTAATGAGCAGGCGGTGTGCTTCGCGGTCAAATTCGGCCTGGGCATCGGCGCCAGGATCGGCAAGCGCTCGGTGTTCGACCGCAAAAACTACTTTTACCCAGACCTGCCCAAGGGTTACCAAATCAGCCAGTTCGAGGCTCCCATCGTCGGCCAGGGCAGCTTCGAGATCCTCATGGCGGATGGCAATACCCGCAGTATTGGCATCACCCGGGCCCATCTGGAGGAGGATGCGGGCAAATCGCTGCACGAGGACTTCCACGGCCAAACCGGCATAGACCTCAACCGGGCGGGCACACCACTGCTGGAAATTGTGTCGGAACCGGAGCTTCGCAACGCGGCGGAAGCGGTGGCCTATCTGAAGGCACTGCACAGCCTGGTAAGGTATCTGGGCATATCCGACGGCAATATGGCGGAGGGATCCATGCGCTGCGACGTCAACATCTCCCTGCGTCCCGCCGGCTCCGAAACGCTCGGCACCCGGGCGGAGATCAAGAACGTCAACTCCTTCCGCTTTGTGGAAAAGGCCATTCGTCACGAAATCGAACGACAGTCGGCCATTCTGGAAGATGGCGGCAAGGTCGTGCAGGAAACCCGCCTGTACGATGCCGAACGTGACGAAACGCGCGCCATGCGCAGTAAGGAAGTCGCCAACGACTACCGCTATTTTCCCGAACCGGACTTACTGCCAGTGGTCATAGATGACGACTACATCGAAGCGATTCGCAGCACCCTGCCTGAATTGCCCACCGATAAACGCCGTCGATTCACCGCGCAATTCGGCCTCAGCAAGTACGACGCCGATGTGCTGTCCGACAACCGTCCCCTGGCCGATTACTTTGAGGCGGTGGCCGCAGCCTGCGGCGACGCCAAGATCGCCGCCAACTGGGTCCAGGTGGAGTTGCTGGGCCAACTCAATCGCGATGCGCGAAGCTTCGACAACTGCCCGGTTTCCGCTGCGGACCTGGGAAGCCTGATCCGTCGCATCCTGGACCACAGCATTTCCGGAAAAATCGCCAAGCAGGTGTTTGAGGCGATGTGGCAGGGAGCAGGCAGCGCTGATGCGATTATCGAGGCTCGGGGCTTACAACAGGTCAGCGACAGCGGCGCGCTGGAGACCATAGTCGATCAAGTCATTAGCGCCAATGCGGCACAGGTGCAACAGTACCTGGACGCTGACGAAGCCAAGCGCAAGAAACTGACAGGTTTTTTCGTGGGCCAGGTGATGCAGTTATCCAAGGGTCAGGCGAACCCGCAAGTGGTCAATGACCTACTGGCAAAAAAGTTGGTATAGGGGAAGCAGCACCATGCGCAAGGACAAGAAAACAGTTGTCGACGAAGTGTGGACCGAGGACCACGTAAAGAGCTTCCTGAAGGTTAAGTCGCACGATGGCTCGGCGGAGGATTTCCACATGCTGCTAAAAGCCTACCAGAGTATGCGCGCCGAAGACTTCGAACTCTTTGTCGCATTTTTCTGCAAGGACGGCCGGGACGTGAATGTCACCGGCAAGGATGGCCGTACCGTATCGGAGATTATCTCTACGCATCGGCTTGGGGTCGAATACGCTGATATCCTGAAGGCTGCGGGGGCGGGCTAGTCTGGATCGATAGATCACCGGTCAGGGTCCGAGAGAATTCGGGTTCGCTCGTGCTATCGGCTCTGGCCGGGAAAGCCTCTTCGCCCGAGTCCGCTAGCGACGCCGATCACCCGCATCGAATCAAATTGGCGGATCGTTCTGTGAACAACCACATGGGGTTACGCAGCTAGGAATCGTAAGGTACTCGCCCCTTCGAGAACTTCTCGCGATTCTCGCGCTTTTTCTCCTCACTCTTGCGCAATAGTACATACGCCGCGCCAGTGCCACCGTGTTGCGGCTGGGCACTGTGAAACGCCTGCACGATCTCCAGTTCACGCAGCCAGCGGTCAACACAGCCCTTGAGGATCGAGCTGCGTTCCTGTTCCGCCTTGCCCGCCCCTTTGCCGTGAATCACCAGCACACTGCGCAGCCCCAGCTGTTGCGACTCAACAATGAACTCGAATATCGCCCGGCGGGCGATCTCTACCGTCATGCGGTGCAGGTCAAGCGACGACTGGGCTGCATAGCGGCCCTGTTTGAGTTTGCGAAAAACGCCGTTTTGCACGCCGGGGCGCTTGAAGGCGAGCACGAACCAGGCGTCCAGCGGCACGATCTCCTTATCGGTAAGTTGGTTGCGGTCTGCCTCCGGTAGCTGTGCGGCGGCCCGTCGACGGTGCTCCAGAGATATGTCCCCGTCGGGCTGTGTCTTGCGAGCAAGGTCGACCCTGGGTTCGCGTTTCAGGGGCACCACATCGGACATTGCTGCAGAAAAAACCTCGTCTTTGTCACTGTTCATCATTACCCACCCCGCCTGCAGTCCGGTATTATAACGCCCGGCGCAGCGGAAAATGGCAGACAAATGACAGAATCAAAACAAGCAGCAGCGCTATGCCCACTCTGCGGCGCCGACAACCAATGTGCAGTAGCGGCAGGCCAGCCCGCGACCAGCTGCTGGTGCCAGACCGTCACCATCAGTGCCGCTGCCAGGGCCATGGCAGCCGACTCCGCCAGCAAGCGCTGCCTGTGCCCTGCCTGCGGCCAACCAGCGGGAGATACGCTGGGTGAAGGGTAATATCGCGCGAGGGGCCGGCTACCTGACGCGCGGCGCCCGACTGCTGATCCATCCCGCGCTGCGCCCGTTTGTGCTTATACCGCTGCTGATCAATATATTGATCTTCGGCTCCCTGATCGGCATTGGCTTCAGCTACATGAGCGAGCTGATGGACTCAATGCTGTCGCGCATTCCCGCCTGGCTGGACTTTATCGAGTGGATTTTATGGCCACTCATCGGTATCACAGTGAGCCTTATAACCGGCTACCTGTTCACCACGGTTGCACTGATTATCGCCTCGCCCTTCAATGCCTTACTGGCAGAGAAGGCCGAGGAGCTGATTACCGGTCGGCGGGTCGAGTCACTGGAGGGAGTGGGTGCAGCGCTGCTGGCAGTACCACGAGGTATCTTGCGGGAAATAAAAAAGTTGTTGTATTACCTGCCCATGGCGCTTTTTGCCTTGTTGCTCTCCTTCATTCCAGGGGTAGGCGCTGTGGCCTGGCTCTTACTGGGTGCCTGGATGATGAGCATACAGTTCGTAGACTATCCCATGGACAACCACCAGATGAGTTTTGCCGAGGTCAAGGCAGCGGTGCGCTCCCGACGGCTGAGTAGCATGGGTTTCGGCGGTCTGGTGGCCCTCTGCACCAGTGTGCCGCTGGTCAATTTCTTTGTGGTGCCGGCCGCCGTTGTCGGTGCCACCCTGCTGTGGTGCGAGGAACTAGATCAATAGTTCCTCGGGCGGGTGCGTGCACTCCAGTTTCGATCCCAACAGCGCTTCCAGATCGGGTAGGAGAAACGCATCGTCTTCGCTGGCGAAGCTGATGGAGGTGCCCGTTGCTCCGGCGCGCCCGGTGCGGCCGATACGGTGCACATAATCCTCTGGATCCTCCGGCAGGGTGTAGTTCACCACATGGCTCACACCTTCGACATGGATGCCGCGTCCGGCGACGTCCGTCGCTACCAGCACCTTGATTTCGCCCTGTTTAAACTGCTCCAGGGTGCGAGTCCGCTTCGCCTGGGGTATTTCACCCGACAATAGACCGGCGGAGATGCCAGACTTGCGCAGGCGCTCGTGCAAACGACGCACCTGGTCGCGCCTGTTGGCGAAGACAATCACACTGGTGCAACCGTCACTGCGCAGCAGGTTATTCAGCACCTTGTAGCGCTGCTGACTGCTGACCAAATAGACTTTCTGGTCTACCGCGCTGGTGGCGACGCTCTCCGGCTCAATGTCCACCTTGATTGGCTGATAAGTCCATTGCTGGGACAAGTTGATAATGTCCTGGGTAAATGTGGCGGAAAATAACAGTGTCTGCCGGTTTTCCTTCGGCGGCGTCGCACGCACAATACGTTTGACCTGTGGGATAAATCCCATGTCCAGCATACGATCGCCCTCATCCAGCACCAGGATCTCGACATGGTCCAGGTATAAATCACGGCGCCCCATAAAATCCAGCAGACGGCCTGGTGTAGCCACCACCAGATCCACCACGGTATTGGTGAGCCGATTGAGTTGCTTCTGGTAGTCCATGCCGCCGATCAGGGTCGCCACATGCAAGCCCGTGTATTTGCCGAGCTCCTCAGCGTCAGCGGCAATCTGCATCACCAGTTCCCGGGTAGGCGCAATGACCAGGGCACGAGGCTCACCCACGAAGCGTTCGCCCTGCAGTGGATGACACAGTTGATCGTTGAAAATAGTGATAAGAAAAGCGGCTGTTTTACCGGTACCGGTCTGGGCCTTGCCAATGGCATCGTGGCCCTGCAGGGTATGCGGCAGTATTGCTCCCTGAATGGGCGAACAATAGTGAAAACCCAGATCGGCGATACCGCGCATCAGTTCCTCACGCAAATCCAAATCGTGGAAACGGGTCTCTCCCTCCTTGGGCTCCACGGCAAAATCATCCAAAGACCAGGGGGCAGCAGCGGCAACGGGCTTGCGCGAGCGGCGGCGCTGGCGTCTCTTGTCTGGGGATTCCGCCTGATCATCCTCGCGCTTCTTATCGGACGCGGAGGACTTATTGACTACACTCTTGATCAACTCTGTTTACTCTATGGGTGCTCAAAAAACGCGCTAGTCTACCACTTCCGGCGCTGAATAGGTGGGCACATGCGACAATACGTGGGAGCAACAGGCATCACGATTTATCGGGCCACAGTCTGGAAAGATAATAATCCACGCTGGTGAAGCGCCCGCCGCCAGTGAACAACAGGGTGAACAACATCAACAAATAAGTTACACCGAATTCAATGCCGTTGTTGAGGATCACGAATTCGCCGCGTTCCGTGAACCAGGAATAATTGCCGTGCTCCTGCAAAATATCCCTGGCTGCGCCCAGGCGCACGGCGATCTCGGGTGCGCTGGAGTTAGCAATCACAGCCCAACCATTGGGCCAGTGCACGGCAAAAATAGCCACCAGCATCGTGATCATGAGCGGGACTGATACCCAGCGAGTGGCCAGCCCCAGCAGTAACAGCAGCGCCCCAATCACCTCCGTATAGGCTGCCAGATGTGCCAACAGCGCTGGAAAAGGCAGGCCCAGCGTGTTTCCAAACCACTCTATAGTGTTATCCATTCCGGCTATTTTCTGCGTACCCGCCATCCAGAATACGGGAACAAGAAAGAGGCGCAGGGCCAGCGGTGCCAATCCATCCAGATACTTCAGGTGTGAAAAAAGGGTGTTGTGTATGCTGTAATACCAGCGCGCTAATGCCTTCATTGACAATGTCTCATCTGACTCCTTGCTCTGTGACAACCTATAGAGTGAAAAGGTTTCGCCCCGCCGGAATACCCGGCGATTTTCCTCTGCGTTGGTCCAAACTTACCTGTATGCAAAATACTAGAGTTTTTTCCAGCCGAGCGGTATGTCGAAATGCTCCCGGGGAATCGGCGCCTCGCTCCACCTGGTCACCTCAGTGGTAATGCGAAATACCGTAACCTGGCCGTCGGCAGCATTAGCCGGGGGCGCTTGCGCAGCGGGTTCTGGTGCGCTCTGTTTGAGCATGCCGGACAGGCCACCAATGAGTGCGCCCCCTACAGACCCAGCCAGGCTGCCGCCAAGGGACTCCCCTACCGCCTGGCCTAGCGCAGCGCCAGCAACCCCTGTGGATGCGTCCGCCCAACCCCCGTCCTGCGCGATGGGTTGCCCCGCTGCGGTCGTGCATTGTGCCCCGCCGATATCCATCTGCATCACAGTGCGCAGCGGGTAGCCCTGCAGCTTTTTGAACTCGTCCACAACACCTTCCCAGTTGGTGGCAAACATCGCCAGCAGACTCTGCCCGGGGCCCTGCACCTGGCGCATCACGTCGCCCAACCCCAGGGCTTCGGCATAGGCCTGGGCAAACTTCGTGACCTCCTGCTCGCCAGGCACGTTCCTGGCCAGCCAGGTTTCCATCTGCAAGGTGATATCACAGGTTTTAGCCGTTTTCGGGTCAGTGCAGGATTGCTGCATTCGAATGATGTGCTGCTGGGTCGCAAGTCCGGCGATTTCCTCTGTTCCTGTGGGATGCTCGACGTGTACTTCACCCTCGGTCCACTGGCAGCCCGCGGCGGAAACAGGCAAAGCACCGCCAGTCTGGCCCGACGCCTGGGCATCTTGCATAGCCTGCCGCGCCTGGTCCATCTGCGCCTTGACCTGGGCGAATGTCATTTCCGAATACTGTTGCGCGTCGGGCAACAAAGTCCATGTGAGCGACTTATCCAGGCGTACAATATTGCCACTCTTGCCGCTGCCAGCAAACATACCTGCCAGCTTGGACTTCATGGTGATGCTGCTCTCAGTGCGGGATTTATCCGCGGAAAGAAGCGTGACGATATCCCCCTCGGAAGCCAGCAGTGACATACCACCGGCGGCTTCAACCTTGATGTGCTGGTCATAGCTGATATCCGGGTACGCCGGTTGCGCCGACAACACGATTGCCAGAACTGCAAAATAGATCCTGATTTTCATTGCCAATCTCCCGACACAATGACTCTGGTGAGTTTCGATAAATACACGGTCTGCGCTCTCGTCTAGCAACAGTCTAACAACTCCCGATCAAAAGACCTACGTACACCGCCGGGACGTCAGGCATGCAGATGGGAGCAGGCGGGGCAATCCGTTTGGACAGGGAGCACCAACAGGCGAAACTCCATGCTGCGCAAATCCAGCACCAGCAGCTTGCCGCGCAGCGGCTCGCCGAAGCCCGTCAGAACCTTCAGGGCCTCCATGGCCTGCAGGGAGCCGATCACACCTACCAGCGGCGCCAGCACGCCGCTTGCGCTGCAACTGAGCGCGGTATCCGCAGCGCCTTCCACATACAAACAGCGATAGCACGGCCCGCCGCGCAGCGGGTCAAAGACGGCCAACTGTCCCTCACTGCGCACCGCAGCCGCAGATACCAGTGGCACGCCAGCGGCGATACAGGCGCGATTCAGGGCGAAGCGCGTGGGATAGTTGTCAGTGGCGTCCAGTACCAGGTCGACACGCGCCAGCAGCGCAGGCATGGCGTTCTCGGTCAGTCGCTGCTCGATGACTTCCAGCGTTACTGCAGGATTCAGAGCCGTGATCGCACCGGCCGCCGAGCGGGCCTTGTTGCTGCCAATATCATTATCTGTGTGCGCGATCTGGCGCTGCAGGTTACTCAGTTCCACCGCGTCGCCGTCCACCAGCACCAGTGTACCGATACCGGCCGCCGCCAGGTACAGCGCTGCGGGACAGCCCAGGCCACCCAGGCCGATGACTGCCACCCGGGACTGTTGCAGCCGCTCCTGACCCGCGATGTCAAAATCGTGCATCAGAATTTGTCGGTTATAACGCATAAGCTGCGCGTCAGTCAGCATGCCAGAAACCTCCCGTGATCCGCTCCTGTCCTGCCAGGTCGCGGCGTGTAGTCACCTGGCGAAAGCTGGCGTTGTGCAACATGCCGCGCACGGCATTCGCCTGCTCAAAGCCGTGTTCCAGCAATAACCAACCGCCGTCGATCAACTGTGCCGGGGCGCCCGCCACCAGACGGTCCAGATCCGCCAAACCAGCGTTGGCAGCCACCAGTGCCGAGCGCGGCTCGAAGCGCAGATCGCCGCATGCCAGATGGGGATCGTCACCAGCGATATAGGGGGGGTTGGCCAGCAACAGGTTGAAGCGCCGTGCGCCGACTGCCTCGTACCAGTTTGATTGCACGAAAGATACACGCTGCAGGCCTGCTCTGGCGGCATTGTCGCGGGCGACCTGCAGGGCCTGCGCGCTGACATCCACTGCCGTCACCTGCCAGTGGGGCCTTTCGCTCGCCACCGCCAGGGCGATAGCGCCGGAGCCCGTACCCAGATCCAGCGCACTCACGTGCTCCGGCAGCGGCAGTTCCAGCGCCCAGGCCACCAGGATTTCGGTTTCAGGGCGAGGAATCAAGGTGGCGTTGTTTACCATCAACTGTAACGTCCAGAACTCCCGCTCGCCAGTGAGATAGGCAACCGGCCAGCCTGCTCTGCGCCGCTCCAACAACTGACTGAAATGGCGTGCACTGTCGCGGGACACCTCATTCTCAGGCCAGGTGTACAGCCAGGCGCGCGGTTTATCCAGGCAGTGGCACAGTAGAATTTCGGTGTCGCGGCGGGCGCTGTCGGTCGGCAGATCACCTCCCGCGCGCAGCAGTTCGCGCACGGTCACCATCAGTGGTCGGACAGCGCCGCCAGTTGGTCTGCCTGGTATTCCTGCCGCAGGGGACCGATGATCGCGTCCAGGGCACCTTCCATAACTTCGTCCAGTTTGTATAACGTCAGGTTGATGCGATGATCGGTCATGCGTCCCTGGGGGAAATTGTAGGTGCGGATGCGATCAGAACGATCCCCGGTACCGACCAGATTGCGCCGGGTTTCGGCCTGTTCGCTGGCCTGCTTGTCCTGGGCGTTGCGCAGCAGTTTGGCCTGCAGCAGGGACATGGCCCTGGCCCGATTTTTGTGCTGCGAGCGTTCATCCTGGCACTCCACCACGACACCCGTGGGAATATGGGTAATGCGTATCGCGGAGTCGGTCTTGTTCACGTGCTGCCCCCCCGCACCCGAGGCCCGGTAGGTGTCAATGCGCAGATCGGCCTTGTTGATGTCTATTTCATCGACATCCTCCGCCTCCGGCATGACCGCCACAGTGCAGGCCGACGTGTGAATGCGACCCTGGGACTCGGTGTCAGGCACGCGCTGCACGCGGTGGGCGCCTGATTCAAACTTGAGCTGGGCGTAGACATCGCGCCCTGCAACCCGGGAGATGATTTCCTTGTAGCCGCCGTGCTCACCCGAGCGCTCCGACAACACCTCCATTTTCCAGCCCTGGTTTTCCGCATAACGGGAGTACATGCGGAACAGGTCACCAGAAAAAATCGCCGCTTCGTCACCACCGGTGCCCGCGCGAATTTCCAGAAACACGTTGTGGGAGTCGCGCGGATCACGCGGCAGCAGCAGCGTCTGCAGCTGGGACTCCAAGTCAGTCAGGCGCTCGCCGCCGCTGTCCAGTTCCTCCCGGGCCATCTTACGCACCTCTGGGTCGGCGTCATCCAACATCTGTCGCGCCTCCTCCAGATCAGCTTTCACCTGGCTGTACTGGGCATAACAGACGACCACCGGCTCCAGCTCGGCGTACTCCCGCGAGAGATCGCGGAATTTATTCTGGTTGGCAATGGTCTGGCTATCGCTGAGCAGCGCCGATACCTCCTGGTGCCGGTCAGTCAGCGTTTCCAGCTTGGTGAGAAGTGATGCTTTCATTGCAACGTACGTCGGGTGGTTTCCGCAGCGGGAGAGATCAGATCCAATTCCGCCTGCTCATCCTCTTCGCCAGTCGCGGGTGGCGGCGCCAGCCCCTCCAGCCCCAGGAGTTTTCGGGCACTGTTGATCAGGTCCTGGCGACCGTCCACGCTGGCCTGCTTGAGCCCGGTGGTCGGTGCGTGGATCAGCTTGTTGGTGATGGCGCGGGACAACTGGGCCAGTATCTGGCGCGGGTCATCGCCCCGCGCCAGTGCGCGCTGGGCGCGCTGCAATTCGCGTTCGCGCACCTGCTCCGCCATCGTCCGGTACTCTTTGACCGTGTCCACCGCGGCGAGACTGCGCACCTCTTCCATATACAGGCGCACACCCTCATCAATGAGCAGGTCGGCCTTGCGCGCTTCGCTGCTGCGGCCGCGCAGGTTCTGGTCAACGATCTGGCGCAAATCATCGATGCTATAAAGATACACGTCAGTTAGCTCACCGACCTGGGATTCAATATCCCGCGGCACGGCAATATCTATCATCAGGTACGGGCGATGCTTGCGCACTTTGAGGGCTTGCTCCACTGCGCCTTTACCCAGAATTGGCAGCTGGCTGGCAGTGGAAGTAATGACAATATCCGCATCCGCCAACTGCAGCGGGATCTCGGCGAGTAATACCGCCTCGGCGCCGAACTTCTGCGCCAGCTCCCGGGCCCTGCCCAGAGTGCGATTGGCAATCACAATCTTACTCACACCGGCCCCGATAAGATGACGGGCCACCAGTTCGATGGTTTCCCCCGCACCCACCAAAAGGGCACTACACTGGCTCAAATCAGAAAATATATGGCCCGCCAGATCCACTGCGGCGTAAGCCACTGACACCGGATTTTCGCCGATGGCGGTATCGGTACGCACGCGTTTGGCAATGGCAAATATGCGCGGAAACAGGCGCCCTAACTCACTGCCTACGGTACCCGCTTCTGTCGCCACCACATACGCGGACTTGAGCTGACCGAATATTTGCGGCTCCCCCAGGACCATGGAATCCAGGCCACTGGCGACTTGCACCAGATGCCGCAGGGCCTGCCCCCCTTCGTGGTGATAAGCGCAGTGGTGTAACTCACGCGCTGACAGATGATGGTAGTTGGCGATCCAGTCAATCAACTCCAGCGCCTTGTCGCCCAGGCTGATACCCTCGGGCACCACGGCGTAAAGTTCGGTACGATTGCAGGTCGAAAGGATCACAACCTCTTCTACCCCGGCCGCCTCGCAGGCATCCACCAGCGCTTCACCGACCTGCTCCGGCGCAAAGGCCACCCGCTCGCGCACTTCCACTGCGGCTGAGTTGTGGCTGATTCCCAAAGCGATCAAATTCATGGCAACTGCAACTGACTCCACGGCTTTCTGTAAGTAGGCGCGTCCAACTGGCCGACAGCCACACGAAATCGGGCGCACCTTAGCACAATTTGCAAAAAACTCTCCCGATTTTAACCCGTTAGGTACTAAATGACAGCGCCCCGAAAACGTCGGCGCGGCGACGGTACGATAACCGGTTGGGCCGCGCAGTGGGTTTCACGCGCTGTCTGTGTCATCATAGCACCTGTCTCATCGCTGGATTACCTCGCTTTAAACCACCATGTCGCGACTTTTTACACTCGCTATCACCTGTGCGCTACTCACCGCCTGCGCCACTCAAGCACCTGTCCCGGAGCAGGATGCTCTGACCCCAGCTGAGCCTGTCGAGAAAGCTCCGGAGAGAGCGTTCCCGAATGACAGCCTGTACGCCCTGCTCGTTGCAGAATTTGCCCTGCGCAGGCAGGCCTACGACGTGACGCTGGAGCAGTACATGGAGCAGGCGGCAGTGTTGCGCGACCCTGGCGTCAGCGCGCACACCACGCACCTCGCACAATTTCTGCAACGAGAGGAGGAGTCGTTGCAGTCGGCCCAACTGTGGGTGGAGCTGGACCCGAACAATGCTGAAGCCAACAATACACTGGCGTCACTGCTCGCCCACCAGGGGCGGACAATTGCAGCCCTGCCCTACCTGGTGGTGGTGGAACGTCAGACGGGATCCGCCAATTTTCCCATGCTGTTGAACGGCTTTGAGCAATTGAGTGATGCACAGCGTACGGAACTGGTGGGCGGCATCAGTAGCCTGACCACCGAGTTCCCGCAAAATACCCGCCTGCTGCTGACACAAGCCCTGATTCACACGGAATATCGACAGTACGACCAGGCACTGGATGAATTGGATAAGCTGTTCAAGCTGGAACCCACTCAACCCCAGGCCGTCCTGCTGGAAGCCAAAATACTGCTGGAGCAGAAGGCGGATAACCCCTATGCCCGGTTGCAACAGGTGCTGCAGGACGATCCTGACGCCAAGCTGCTGCGGCTGCAATACGCGCGCCTGTTGACCGCTACCGATATGCCGACAGCACGCGAGCAATTTGAAATTCTCCTGGAACAATCTCCGCGGGACGGCGATCTGCTATTTTCTCTCGCCCTGGTCAACCGCGAGATTGGCGACTCCGCTGCGGCCACCGCGCACCTGCGCCAGGCCATCGCGCTGGACCAACGCGTGGATGAAGCGTACTACTTCCTGGGGCGCATGGCTGAGGACGACAACGATCCCGAAGAGGCCATCGCCAATTACATGCAGGTGGGGAAAGGCCAGGAGTATCTTGCGGCGAACAGCCGTATCGGCCAGATCCTGGTCGATGGCGGACAACTGGAGCGCAGTCACACCTGGTTCAATGAGCAGCGTGAAGCATACCCGCAACAGCGCGACCAGCTCTTTGGCCTGGAAGCCGATATCCTCGCCCGCGCCGGTGCAGAAAAAAAAGCGCTGCAGTTACTCAACCGGGCGCTGGCAGAAGCGCCCGATCACTCAGCCCTGCGTTATGCGCGGGCGATGCTCAGTGAACAGCAGGATGACCTGGTCGCGATGGAACAGGATTTGCGCGCCCTTATTGCCGCCGACCCCGACAACGCCACCGCCCTCAATGCCCTGGGTTATACGCTGGCTGATCGCACCACACGTTATAAAGAGGCGTTGGAACTCGTCTCCCGCGCACTGGAACTGCAACCCCATGAGCCAGCCATCATGGACAGTATGGGCTGGGTACTGTTCCGCATGGGGCAGTATGAAGAATCAGTAGCGTACCTGACGCGTGCCTATGCCGAACTTCCCGATGCTGAGGTAGCCGCACATCTGGGCGAAGTGCTGTGGGTCAAGGGGGACAACGATGCCGCCATGGCAGTTTGGCAAGGCGCTTTGTTGCGCGACCCGAATCACCCCGCTCTGCTCGGCACCCTGCAGCGCCTGGGCATAGATCCACCTGGCATTGCACCACCCGCCCCTGACTCTAAAGCGACAAGCCAACCCTAATATGCTCATGTGCAGGCACCTGGCACCGTATTTCCTGCTGTTGCTGCTGGCCGGGTGTGCGGCCCTGGACCAGCGCGAACCCACTTCCGCAGGGTGGAAAGCGCACAGCCAGCAGCTGTCAACGCTGCAGCAGTGGACGGCCAGCGGCAAACTGGCCGTGCGCAGCGCCGACGCCGCGGAATCCGCCAGTCTGGTATGGCAGCAGCACGATCAGGATACCCACCTGCAATTGAGCGGCCCCCTGGGTGTTGGTGCGACCACGATTTACAGCGATGGCCGGCAACTGGATATTCGCCAGGGCAATGAGCACAGGACGCTGGATATTTCCACACCGCACGCCATAGCGCTGAATACTGGCTGGGACCTGCCCCTCCTTGCCCTGACCCATTGGCTCAAAGGTCTCCCCTCGCCTCACTCCAAAGTGCAAAAGCTCGAACTCGACCCGCAGACGGAGTTGCTGCAAAGCCTGCGGCAGGACGATTGGGAAGTGCACTACGAGAAATATGAGCAGTTTCAGGAGTTCACCCTGCCCACGCGCTTGCAGATCCAGCGCGGTGCGACACGCGCCAAGGTCATCATTTCACACTGGCAGACGTCACCCAGCTGATGTCCGCCGCTCTTGCCGTCCTGGCACCAGCCAAACTCAATCTGTTCCTGCACATCACAGGCCGCCGCCCCGACGGCTACCATGAATTGCAAACGCTGTTTCAATTGCTGGACTGGGGAGATCGGTTGCTGTTTACCGTCAACCACAGTGGCACCATCACGCTGGCAGGTAACGCAACGGGGATCCCATTGCAGGACAATCTCATTGTGCGCGCCGCGCGACTGCTGCAGCGGGACTCACTGGGTGTGCATATTGTGCTGCAAAAACGCATACCCACTGGCGCTGGACTGGGAGGTGGCAGTTCCAATGCCGCCACCACACTGCTAGCCCTCAACCACCTGTGGGACCTGCAGTTACCGCGCACAACGCTACAAGCGCTGGGTACCCGGCTGGGAGCCGATGTACCCGTTTTCGTGAGCGCACGAAGCGCCTGGGCGGAGGGCGTTGGCGACATTCTCACACCGATCGAGCTGCCCGAGCGCTGGTACTTGATCCTCGTGCCGCATTGCCACGTGTCGACCGCCGAAATATTTTCCCACCGGCAATTGACACGCAACAGCATCCCCATCAAAATGGCGACCTTTTTTGAGGGTGGCTCCCGAAACGACTGCCAGCAACTTGTCAGAGGCCTCTATCCCGAGGTCGATAAGGCATTGAATGTTTTGGACCATTTCGGAGAGGCCAGATTGACCGGCACAGGGGCCTGTGCATTCATCAGCTTCGATAATGCAGCTGCGGCCAGGAAGGCCCAGAGACAGTTGCCAGGCGAGTGGACGAGCATCCTCGCCCGAGGCGTAAACGCATCGCCATCACCAATAGAATTGGACTAATCCGACAGATTGTTTGGGGTGTCGCCAAGCGGTAAGGCACCAGGTTTTGATCCTGGCATGCGGAGGTTCGAATCCTCCCACCCCAGCCATACAGACGGCACCCTATGAGCAGGAGATATGGTGCCGTGTTTATTCGCCAAAGATGTTCGAGCGAAACCCGAAGGTAGAGCGCAGTGTCTTCAAAAATGATGGTCTTTACGGGTAACGCCAACCCGGAACTGGCCCAGAAAGTGGCAAGCAGATTGTATTTGTCTTTGGGCAAGGCCGATGTCGGCAAGTTCAGCGACGGTGAAGTGGCCGTCGAGCTGAACGAAAATGTGCGGGGCAAGGATGTTTTCGTCCTGCAATCCACGTGCGCACCGACCAATGACAACCTGATGGAACTGGTGGTCATGATAGACGCGCTGCGCCGGGCATCGGCCACGCGCATCACCGCGGTGGTACCCTATTTCGGGTACGCCCGCCAGGACCGGCGAGTGCGCTCCGCCCGGGTGCCTATCACCGCCAAAGTTGTGGCGGATATGATGGTGACCGTTGGGGTTGATCGGGTGCTGACTGTCGATCTGCATGCGGAACA
>Ga0163144_10001043_pt1 | contig 65768 bp, 56 predicted proteins | sample OliLak19BULKMAT1_FD_123175 | JGI IMG/M metagenome (GOLD analysis project Ga0163144, IMG submission 123175) | Freshwater microbial mat bacterial communities from Lake Vanda, McMurdo Dry Valleys, Antarctica - Oligotrophic Lake LV.19.BULKMAT1 | ecosystem: Environmental > Aquatic > Freshwater >...
GAGTATCGAAACCACGCAGACTCGTCGTCGTCGTTTTTGCCTTTCAGCGCCACGCCAAATGCCAAATCGACTTTTTTGCCGCAAGCCGAGGTCTCTCTCTCCGACTTTCCGAAACCGCTGCCCTGACACAAGCCCTGTGTCATTCCGGCTCACGTTATGCTGGTGTTTTGGACCACTTGATCAAGACCCGGCTGCCGCGGCAGCGAGCCTGCAACGAGAAGAACGAAAAAGGCAAAATTTGTGCCGGTCACCTCAAGCGCTGGTTTCATTTCGATGAAGGATTGACAGCGCGTTTTGGTCCCAATGCAGAGTTGTACAGGTGTGAAAAATGCAAGACAGTGTATCTTCCAAATCCCGAAGAAGCTCCGCGGACGGCGACGTTGGCTTGGTAGCCGGACCCAATTCGTGCTAGATTAATGGATTCTTTGAGTTTGCCGATATACTGCCTAGCCGCAGTATTGGCTAAAATACCGACGGGCGTTTCTTATAGATAGACCGCATCGGATTCGGGTGGGTGGGTTTTGCTAGATCCTCCTCCGATGCGGTCCGCCCTCGGTTACGACTGGGGCAACAACCGGTGCGCCTGCGACAAGTGATGTAACGGTTCCCGCCATCTTGCTGAATAAAGGCCCGCGTCCTAAGTCAACCCTTCATCCAACAACCACTTGCTCTGCTGGTACTCCGACTGTAGAGAAACACAATATTTAAAGATCCGGAAGCGTGACGCTCCGTTTCAAAGTTTTCGCTGAGGCCAATTAATTTCCAGCAAGCCAATTGCCAAATTGACAATAGTTTACATTTCGAAGAGGAGAAAAAAATCCCCTCTGGTGCAACCGTCAAACGGATCGAGTGAGCGGTTCTTATAATACCGATCCCGACTCCCGCAAGCACGCAAGTCTTTTGGACCCGCTCGCTTTACCCGCCTGCCAGTTGCAACAGAGGGCAGGTTTTTTAGAGGTACTCCATCAATTCACTAGTAAAGATAGCAAATCTTTGGCCACTGTGGGTTAAAAAGATTCTGTTGAAAACAATGGAGTTGTATGCATGCAGCAGCATTTCAAATGGCAAACAAGACACTGTGGTGAGGCGCTGTGACACACTGGAACTCATGCGGTTGTTCCTCGCGGTGTTGCTGAGTTTGCCAGGGCTGGCGCAGACGGCAAACGAAGAAAATTACAAAGCATATACTGAGGCTCCACGACTGTTGTTGCGTCCCCAACGCTTAAAGCTGCTCACCCGGGAGCGTGAGCGCCAAACCATCCGTTATCAGCAGTTCGACACGTATATCTCTAATGGCATGGCTATGCCTGAGGCAGGGTTCGCTCTTGCGCTGGCTGGACGAATCTCAAGCAATGCAACTCACTGCGTCAATGCCTATGCCTGGATCTTGAAGTCGAAGGAAGCAGACGTCCGTCAGAAAGCGATTGTTTACGACTGGTGCGGAGAATTGCTCGATGCGAAGCAGCATCAGGCACTGGGCGAACTGCTGCGGAAGAGTGTGCCTGCTATCAGCAACATCGCCTCCTTGCGCGATCGGGCGTTTGTAGCGCTGGCTCTTACCGACCTCGATTCCCTGCTTGCCGAGAAGACATTGCGGGAGACGGTAGCTCATTGGCGGAAACAGGTAGCGCCGGGTCTAAAGCGAGCCATGCCGGTGCCCGGCGATCAGCTATACCCAATGCTCGAACTCCTGCACGTCGTGCGCGACAATCTGGAAATTGATCTTAGGCAGGAAGCGGCACAATACTTTCTTGACCTTCCGCTGACACAGATGCTGGGATATTATCCAGCTCCTTATCCAGGCCCGGACAACGAGTTTCGCGTGGCATTTTTCACAGGCGATGGTGACCCTGATCTGAAGCTGGCGACTATGCTGCGATCGGCGGAACTCTCCCTCGTCGCCCTCGACAACAATGCGGAATTAGCCCAGTCTTTGCAAGGTTGGCTGATGCAGGATCGTTACTTGCTCAGGTCCGCACTTGGAATTCCCTATGAGTTCCTTTGGGCGAATGCTTACCAGCCAGGGCTGACCTACCATCATTTGCCGAACTCCTTTCACGACCGCCGGAGCGGACGCCTTTTCATCCGAAACCATTGGGAAGAGGAAGCAAAGTTTCTCTGCTACTACGACGGCAAGATTCAATTGTTCGAGCACAACAAAAGGAAGGAATTGCGAGTTTCGCCAGCCACGCCTCCGATCGAAATGGGCGGAGCGACGATTCTGGTTGGTGGTAAGGATTTGTTGAAACCGATTCAGTTCGAGCTGAGCGGCGCAGACCGGGAAGCCTGGTATATCGTTGGCCTCAAGCCCAACGCTGTTTACGATATCGAGATCGACGATCAGGAACTTGATGAAGAGAAGACAGACAGCGGCGGCATCCTCTCGCTCGAGTTTGCTAAAGCCACCGCGAAAACCGGAGTCAGGATCGGGCTGGCGCGTTTTGTGAAAGGAAGCGATTGATGCTGACGCGAAGGACTTTGGTTGAGGGCTTGGCGATGCAGACCGGATCCCGATTGCTGAGATACGAAGTGTGGGATGTCTTCACGTCAAAGCCGTTTGGCGGCAATCCGCTCGGCGTGTTCTTCGAGGCGGATGGCCTCACCACCGAACAAATGTTCGCCTTGACCCGGGAGATGAATCACTCGGAGACCACGTTCGTAACCCGGGACCAAAAAGTGCGGATCTTCACCGCAACGCAGGAATTGCCGTTCGCCGGGCACCCGGTTCTCGGCACAGCGTTCGCGCTGCACCGGAAGTCGCCCGGTACCAAACGCGTCGTCGTCAACGTGCCGCAAGGCGCTATCCCAGTGGAATTTGAAGGCGTCACCGCGATGATGTTGCAGACGAAGCCGGAGTTTCGCGAGACACACGAAGCAGCAGTCATTGGGCCGATGCTCGGCTTGAAGCCTGACGACATAGATGCGAGATACCCGATCGAGAACGTCTCCACCGGGCGGCCCAACCTGATCGTAATGGTCCAGACGATGGCCGCAATGAAGAGTGTTCGTTTCAACTGGCCTTTGCTCAGTGAATACTTCGCCAACGGCGATGTCCAACGTGGAATCTACCTGCTCACGCGCGATACGCTCGACAAGGCAAGTCTTATACATTCGCGAAAGCTAACGCCGCGTCTGGAAGATCCGGCGACGGGTTCGGCTGCCGGTTGCGCTGCGGCCTATCTGGCCAAACATGGCCTGGCAAAGTCTGGAGCGACAGTGAAAATGGAGCAAGGTCACATCATGGGGCGGCCCAGTGAGTTGCTACTTTCCGCCGTAAGGAAGACGGATGGAACGGTGGATGAGGTGAAGGTCGGCGGGTCGAGCGTTCTGGTGCTCGAAGGAAGCGTAAGCAGGCTCGCATGAGAGGCGTATTGTTGGTCCTGTTCGCGTTGCAGGCGCTCCCGCAACAGTGCGTGGTTCCCGGCATGGTGCCCGGTACCAGACCGACCAGGGTCGATTACAAGAACAAAGACATCGCAACCGATTACTACGCGCTGGCATTGAGCTGGTCTCCTCAATTTTGCAATTCAGGGGCAGGGAAGTCAGCAAGCAATCGCTGGCAATGTGTCGACAACACCTTTGGCTTTGTTGTGCATGGTCTTTGGCCCCAATCCTCGCGGGCGAGAAGAACGGATGAGCATCCGCGCCACTGCAAAGCACCGGAAATTCTTCCAGTAACGACACTGCGGCCGCTCCTGTGCACAATGCCCGGTGCCCAGTTGATTCAAGACGAGTGGGTCAAACACGGCACCTGCGCATGGCCGAATGCAAAGGCCTATCTGGGTCAGGTCGAAGTCCTCTATCGAGGGTTGGCGCTGCCCGACCTGCGGGGTGGAACGACCACTGCAGGCGCGATTCGAAAGGTGATTGTGGATGCGAATCGCTCAAAGGGCCTGAAGGCTGAACATGTGCAGATCAGCGTCCTCGGGGGCAACCGTTTTTCCGAAGCATTGATTTGCTACAACAAACAATTCCGTTTCATGTCGTGCGGCGATCCTGGCACACCGGACCGCATTGAAGTTCGAGTTGCTACAAAAAAATAGCTAACCGGCAATCATGCCGCGCGTATTTGTGGCATGGAGAAAATTGCTCGCGAGTTTCTCGCCAGTGCGCGGTCCATCGGCCGCAATCCCGGGTTTTCACTGTTGGTGATCGCAACGCTGGCGGTTACGCTGGGCTGTTGTACCGCAGTGCTCACTTTGGTGGAGGCTGTGCTGCTCAAGCCGCTGCCGTATCCGGATTCATCGCAACTCGTACTTCTATTTCGGGGATCCACCTCTCAGGTTGGGCGAGGCAATGATATGGCGCCCGGCAACTGCCGGGCGCTGGAACAATCCGGCGTGTTTGCCTCGATGGCTTGCTGGATGCGCTCTGAACTCACAGTCACAGGTAATGGCGAGGCGGAGAATATAGCCTGCGCCAGGATTGAGCCGCGATTGTTCGATGTCTTGGGAGTCAAACTTGCGCGAGGGAGAAAATTTGATTCGCAAGAATCCCAACAGGGCCGGGACCGCGTCGCGATTATCACCCACGAATTCTGGCAGCGGCGATTTGGCGCTGAGACTTCGATTTTGAGCCGCCAAATCATTCTCGATGGAGCAAGCCATTCGATTGTTGGCGTTCTCCCGCCCGCCTTCCCTCTCCACCAACAACGGGCAGAGGCTTTCACACCGCTTTCCCTCGAACCTGAAAGTTGGGCGAATCAGGGGAGAAGCTATCTACAAGGTGTTGCCCGTTTGCATAAACAGGGGACTCTGGACAGGGCGCGTCTCGATGTAACTGCAACTGCCGAGCGACTCAGTAGCCAATTCCCGGTCGACAATCGTGCATTGCGACTCGACGTGATTCCCATGCAGGAGGATCTGACGAGGCAAGTGATTGGCCCAATACAACTCCTGTTGGTGACAACCGTTCTGCTGCTGGGGATCGGGTTTGCCAACATCACCAATTTGTTTCTCACGCGCATTCAGCAGCGCTCGGGCGAGTTCTCCATCCGTCGCGGACTTGGTGCTTCCACTCCTCAACTTGTCCTGCAGATCACGATCGAACCATTGCTGCTGTGCCTGCTTGGAGGCGGGCTCGGGTTGTTGCTGGCTAATTGGAGCTTCTCGGTGCTGAAGCTCCTGGTTCCACCTGCAATGTCGCCAAACATAGACATACGCTTGAACTGGGTCAGCATGGCCGCCACCCTGCTGTTGGCGTTTACCGCAACGGTTGTAATTGCACTGCCATCGGCGCTGCGCGCCACCCGGATTGCGGAGTTGAGGGCCGGGACGCAGCGGTCCATTGGTATGGCTCGGACAAAGGGATTCCAGTTTGGCCTCTTGGCTACTGAGGTAGCCTGCGCTTTGTTGCTGCTGGTTGCGGCGAATCTATTGATGAAAAGCTGGCGCGAAGTTGTAAAGACTCCCCTGGGAATGAATGCTGAAAACCTCCTGATCGCAAAGATCCCGCCACCCAAAGAGCAGCGCATTGCCTTTTATGACCGCGTTCTCGCGGCCATTGAACAGAAACCGGGAGTGCGCTCGGCAGCCTATGCCAGCACTGTCCCGCTGCTTTGGCGTGGCGGCAATCTCAGGTTCCGGCTGCAAGGGGAAAACTGTGAACCCACAACTTGTACCACCCTCTATCGCGAGGTGACCAGCAAGTATTTCGCGACGCTCCAGGTTCCTCTCAGGCAAGGTCGCTATCTGGACAATCGAGACCACGAATCCGCCGAACCAGTCGTGGCCGTCAACGACACCTTCGCCCGGCGGTTCTTTCCCAATGCGGATGCTGTCGGCCAGCGAGTGCAACTCGAAGGCGGCAACTGGTTGCGAATCGTGGGTGTAGTTGCAGACACCCGTGAAATGGGGCTGGAGGTGCCAGCTCGTCAAACACTATACGTTCCTTATCGGCAGAGTCAATTGAGTTTTGCTCCGCCTGCGATGGTGATGGTTCGAGCCGAGACGCCTTCGGCAGAAATCCTGAGAGGCGTGACCACACAGGCGGTTAGCGAAGTACAAACCATGCAAAGTCTGATCGACTCGCTGAATGAAGTCAGGGTGCTTCAGTCTGGCGCCACCACATTTTTTGCTGCCACGGCGCTGGTGCTGGCTGGGCTCGGCCTCTATGGAATTCTGGCCTACACTTTGTTCCAGCGAAGGCGGGAAATGGGAATCCGCATTGCGCTCGGCGCGAGCCAACCGAACATCATGTTCGCCTTCAACCGCAGTCCGTTGCCAGCCATCGGCTTGGGGCTGCTATGCGGAATGGTCTTGGCTGCCATCATGACGCGTTGGATCGAACCGCTACTGGTCGGAGTCAAGCCGGGTGACCCATTTGTATTTCTTGGCTCCGCGAGTCTGTTGCTCGCTGTTGGTCTCGCGGCTTGCTGGCATCCAACCCGTAAAGCCTTAAAGATTCCGCCGGCCGAAGCGCTCAGGCAAATCTAGACGAAAGTCTTGAATTCCATCACGTCACCGTCTTGTACAACGTACTCTTTGCCTTCGGTGCGTAGCTTGCCCACCTCGCGCGCCTTGGCAAAGCTGCCGAAGGTGACGAGTTCCTGGTAGCCAATCGTGTCGGCGCTGATGAAGGACTTCTCGAAGTCAGAGTGAATGACGCCTGCCGCCTGCGGAGCCTTCCATCCGGCGAGGATCGTCCAGGCGCGTGTTTCCTTGACGCCAGTTGTGAGGTAAGTGCGCAGGCCCAACAAGTGATAAGCCTCGCGGATCAGGTTGCCTACGCCGCTTTCCGTCACGCCCAGACCTTCAAGATATTCAGCGGCCTCTTCCGGCGCAAGCATCACAAGCTCTGCTTCAATTTCAGCCGAGACAACTACGGCGCTGGTCTCATGGTGCGTCGCCACATACTCGCGAACCTTCGCGACGAACGGGTTTGCTTCCGGGTTGGCCAGATCGCCTTCGGCCACATTGCACGCATAGATGGTCGGCTTGTTTGTCAGCAGGAATAGCGGCTTGGCGAGCGCTTTCTCCTCCGCGCTCATGTCCATCGTCACGGCATACTTGCCGTCTGAGAGATGCGGCTCAAGCCGGGCAATCAGGTCAATGGTGGCTGCGGCCTTTTTGTCACCACTCCGGGCGAGTTTCTGCAACTTGCCCTTTTGTTTTTCGAGAGAATCCATGTCGGCCAGCAGCAATTCGGTATTGATAATCTCGATGTCGCGGACAGGATCGACAGTATCCATTACATGCTCGATGTTCGAATTCTCGAAGCAACGCACGACCTGGACAATTGCGTCCACTTCGCGAATGTGCGCCAGAAATTGATTGCCAAGGCCTTCGCCCTTGCTTGCTCCGGCCACCAAACCAGCAATGTCGACAAACTGGAAGACAGCCGGTATCAGCTTCTCGGACCCCGAAAGCTTGCTTAAAACCGCCAGCCGGTCATCTGGGACAGTAACCATACCCTCATTGGGTTCGATCGTGCAAAAGCGATAATTCGCAGCCATCGCCTTTCGAGACTTGGTCAATGCATTAAAGAGCGTACTCTTGCCTACGTTGGGCAACCCAACAATTCCTGCTTGCAACATTTGAGGGAACTTACAGTTTAGCGTGCGTTGTAGATTAGGGATGGATGGTTTTTCGAATTGTTCTAGTTGCTTTGTTGGCGATAACCGGATGGGGGCAATTGGCGTCGCAGCCGGTGATCACCTATCGAGGAGTAGTCAATGCGGCCAGTTTGGCGCCGCCTGGTCTCCCCAACGCCGGGATTGCCCGCGGAAGCGTTTTTACGATTTTTGGCTCAAACATCGGGCCCACGACCCCCGCGACGGTGAGCGAATTTCCGCTGACTCCAGGTTTCAACGGTGTCAACCTGACAATGACCCAGGGCGGCATCAGCGTCTCGGCGATACCGATATTTGTTTCCTCCAGCCAGATCAACGCCATCCTGCCTTCCAATACGCCTTTGGGCACGAGCTCTCTCCGTGTGAGCTTCGCAGGACGTACCAGCGCGCCGTCGCCAGTGGAAGTAGTCGAAAATTCGCCGGGCATCTCCGCGATTTCCTCACGCGGATTTGGCCCTGCCGTGGTTCAGAATTTCAATGCGCAAACCGATCAGCCCATCAATTCACTTGACACTTCGGCCGCCCGTGGGCAGGTGATCACGATTTGGGCAACCGGTCTGGGCAGGGTGCCTTTTGCGGACAATATTGCCCCAGTCGCGCAGAACCTGGAAGTTCCCGTGACGGTAACGATCGGTGAGGCTGACGCGGTGCGCATCTATGCCGGTCGAAGCCCCTGCTGCGCGGGCGTGGACCAAATCGTTGTGCGGGTGCCTGAAGATGCACCGCTCGGTTGTTATGTCCCTTTGCGCATCAAGTCCGGCTCTGTGGTTTCCAACACGGTAACGATGGCCATTGCCAGCCGGGCTGGCGAGAAGTGCAGCGATACGTTTAATCCCTTCTCGAGTCTGATCCGCAATTCACGCCGGCAGGGCATGATCCTGCTGGATCGAACGCTGCATCAAGTTGACACTCATGTAGCGACCATCGAGCAGAATACAACTGAGTCGGTGAAGGCTTACTTCTGGAATCGCGAACCTTCTGCTTTCGCCTTCGATCCAATTTTCTCTTATCCGCCTCCGGGCACTTGCATGGTGCAACAAGCCAGCGGAAACCTGTTCCGTGGTACGCCATTGCGTGGCGCCTTGCCCGCTTCGAGTTCGCTTGATGCCGGCTCGAGCCTCAAGCTGGTAACGCCCTTCAGCGGAACAGCCGACATCCCGAGAATCAGCCTTCCACAAGCGGGCTATTCCGCGGTGGTCGGTAGTTTGAGGGCAAGCGACGGGGTGGGTCTACTCAAGCTGGGCTTCCCCAATGCAGTCACTGTTACATTCAACGGCGCCGTTGGCGAAGCGAGCATACAACCGAACAATACGAATCTGTTTGCCTGGGGCGGGCGGCCTGCCCTCGAGCGAATTCGCCGCGATGTGAATACCCGCATTACCTTTACGCCAAACGAATTCAATTCCAGCAGCGAATTGTCACTGGTTGCCTACTCTGCGGTGCACGATGCGAGTACTGCGATCACCTGCCTGGTAGCCCCCGGCACGACGCTGTTTCAACTCCCTCCGGATCTGCTCGCAAACCTGCCGGTGTCTTATGGCCGCCCGGATGGCTCACTTGCCATGCTGGGCATCGGCATAGTTCCCCTCAGTCGCGCTGTGCCATTCAGCGGAGCTGGGCTTGATGCTGGACTGTTGCTCTTTACACAGTGGCAAACGAAATCGGTGTATATCCAATGAGAATGCTGAACCTAATCATGCTTGCGTCCCTGCTCCAGGCGGGAATTGTCGAGTTGCTTGGGCCCGCTGCCCGTCAGGCCGCCCGCAGCCAGCAAACAGACCGCGCCGACGGAACCGGACAGTTTCTTGAAGTTGCAATCTTTCCCACGGCAGGCGTAAGCGGATTCTCGCGGGTGCAAGTCTGGACCTCTAAACGTGAAGCGGGCAAGTATACTCGCGTCCGCCTGCAAGAGAAGGAACTCCAGATCCCCGATCCGCAAAGGATCGCTCGGGAACTTTATGATTTCCCCCTGACGAACTATTCCAATTCAAACTCGGCCCTCGCCGAGAACCGGATGGCAGTTTTGTGTGGCGGCGTGGACCCGACGTTGCGTTTTCTGAATTTGCAAACGCTTACGGTTGGCAAGTCCGTGGCGCTGCCGGCTCAAGCCAGACAAATCGCCTTGCGTCCAGGCAACGGCGAAGCATGGGTGACTCATTCCGGAAACTCAAACCAGATCTCGATTTCCGATGCTTCCACCGAGCGCGTGGTTGCAGGGATTCCGTTTCGCCTGAACCCTCAGGCTGTGCCGGTCGGGCTATTCTTTTCTGCTTCAGGCCGCACGGCTTATGCCGTGGTGCGCAACCCGGAGAGTACAACTGACCGTGGCTATGTTTTTCTGTTTGACCCGGCCACGCGATTACAGAAGGGACAGTTTTCACTTGGCACAACCAGTCCGGTCTCCGCGCTGCTCAGCCCGGATGGAGCCACCATTTATATAGCCGGAACGAGCCTGAACGACCTGAACACTTCAGTGCCGGGCATGACTTATTTCGACACGCTGACTGGCATTTCGAGTGTTGCCGCGATCGGTTTGCCCATCGCTCCAGAGAGTATGGCCTTGCACCCGAACGGCCTGCGAATCTTTTGGGCTTTCCCTTCGACCTATGGTCTGGATGAGTACGATGTTCAGGCGCGCCGGGTGATCCGGCGCATCCCCTTGCCACGGTTCATTGAGCCTCAGGGTCTGGAATTTACACCCACCGGAGACGTATTGATGATTCGGGACGCAACTGGCCTTCTGGCGACCCACCTTGACCCGGAGACCGGTGAGATTCTTGAAACTCAAGCAATCCCAGGCGGGCCGAGTTCAGTTGTCTTGCGCCCTTAGGCTTTCTGGCTGGCGTATCGCTCCACCAACCGGCTCCACTCGACGACCACTGTGCCGCCATTTTCCTCATGAGAATTGCGCCATTCCTGGATCAGATCGAGGCAGGAGTGATCCAGATACACGAGGTTCTCAAAGTGGATGTGCAATTCACATCCAGGAGCAACCCTTTCGAGCGTGTCGGCAAGCGCCGGCAAGCGCAGGAAAGTTGCAGACCCTTCCAGGTAGAGATCGCACCGTCCCGAGTGATGAATGACCAGTTTTAATCCAAGCCGCGAAGCCTTGTACATCATCTTCAAGACCGTCAGTCCAATGCCGACCAGTACACCAGTCAGAAGGTCAAATGCGACGACGCCAATCAGCGTTGCAAAGTAAATCGTAACCGGGATCCAGCCGTATTCGCGGAGCTTTTTAATGTGGCTCGTGTTCACAAGTTTCCAGCCCGTTAGCACCAGCACTGCTGCCAGGGCCGATGTCGGAATACGCTCCAGTACATGCGGAATCAGCGCGACTGTGACAAGCAGCCAACCACCATGCATCACCGTTGACCAACGCGTCTGCGCTCCCGCCTGTACGTTTGCACTGGAGCGGACAATCACTCCAGTCATTGGCAAAGCGCCTAAAGCGCCGCAGAGCAAATTGCCCGCTCCTTGTGCCATGAGTTCGCGGTCGTAGTTTGTTTTGAGATCGCGACGTCCAATCGCTGCCGTCATTTTGTCCACGGCTGCAGCGCTCAGGAGAGTTTCCGCGCTGGCGATAAACGCGAGTGCCGCGGCTTCCCCCCAGTACTTGAATTCCTTCAATCCTGCTAGCGCGGCAAAGGTAGGCAACTCAAGATTGCCCAGCAGATTATCGGGAACAATGACGTGCTTGATCTCAAGCTTGTAGAAGAAGCTGGCGGCCGCCGCGACCAGCAGTCCCATTAGGGGGCCGGGCAGAAACTGCAAATTTGCCGGTCGATACTTGTTCCAAATGACGATCACGGCCATGGTCGCCAGTCCGATTACGGCGGCCATCTCGTGAGGGCTGCCATCCAGGGGGAAGATGCCATCAAACACAGCGGCAGGTATGGAAAGGATATTCTTCAAACCGCTGCCCTTTGGGCTGTCGTCCACGACGACGTGGAACTGCCCCACCATAATCAGCACACCGATTCCTGCAAGCATCCCGTATACAACGGCCGGAGAGATGGCGCGAAACCATTGCCCGGCCTTGAGGAGTCCAAGCAATCCCTGCATCACGCCGGCAAGCATCAGAATCACACCCAATGCCGCAATGCCATGCTCTTGATGCAGATCGAAGACCAGTACAACCAGCCCTGCCGCTGGGCCGCTCACCTGAAGTGGAGAACCCGAAACGAGGCCAACCAGCAAGCCACCAATGATGCCTGTGATCAACCCGCTTTCGGGCGGCATGCCAGAGGCAACGGCAATGCCAAGGCAAAGTGGCAGTGCGACTAGAAAAACTACAAAACTCGCGAGAAAATCCTTCGAAAAGGTCTTGCTCAAAGCGTTCGTCGCTTTCTCTTAGGCGTCGCCGATGGAATGTGTTCCAAAGACATCGGCACAAACTCTCCCTGATCCGTATCGTAGGACAGGATATGTCCTGTTGTAATGTCGAAGACCCAACCGTAAAGGTCCATCTCGCCTAATGCAAGCGTAGAGGCGACGCTGGGGTGTGTCCGCAAGTGATCCAACTGCGCCAAAACATTCTCTTCCACCATCACGATGTCGCGCCTGTGCTCGGGGATATCTCCATACCCCAATACTACCCGCCGCGCGCTTTCCGCATGGTTGAGCCAGGTCTTGACGATGGGCATGCTGGACACAGTTTCAGGGTGCATGACTGCATCCATCGCTCCGCATCGTGTGTGTCCGCAAATGATTATGTGCTTGATGTGCAACACCATTACGGCGTACTCGATCGAAGCCGCTACCCCGCCCATCGTGTCGCCGTAAGGCGGAACGATGTTGCCTGCATTGCGGATTGTAAAAATATCTCCAGGATCCGAATCGGTCAGCATATTCGGAACCACTCTTGAATCTGAGCAAGTGATGAAGAGGGCTTTCGGGTACTGCTTGGCAATCAACCTGTCGAAGAAGTCTTTGCGCTGGGGATAGATGTCACGCTCGAAGCGCATCACCCCTTTTGTTAATTCTTCCATTTCAGTGTCCCCTTATATTCGCCAATGATAGACTAATTGCTTGCCAGGCTTTGGGCTCCGTGCAACGGTCGGCTGCAAACCCCGCCAGGTCCGGAAGGAAGCAACGGTAGTGGTTTAGCCCGTGTGCCGCGGATCACCCAAGGTCTGGCTTAAATTTACTTCATTCGATCCATTGTATGTCTTATCAGGTCATCGCCCGCAAATATCGTCCTAGCGACTTTGATGATCTTATTGGCCAGGAGCATGTAAAGAACACGCTCGACAATGCGATAACGCAGAGACGTATCGCGCACGGGTACATATTTGCCGGTCAGCGCGGTACTGGCAAGACAACAGTCGCTCGCATCATGGCGCGCTGCCTGAATTGCGTAGAAGGCCCCACAGCGAACCCGTGTGGAAAATGCTCCTCCTGTATCGAAGTCGTGCAGGGCAACGCAATCGATGTGATCGAGATCGATGCTGCATCGAACCGTGGCATCAACGAGATGCGGGAACTGCGCGAAAATGTACGCTTTCGTCCTTCGCGTGATCACTACAAAGTCTTCATCATTGACGAAGCTCACCAGATTACGACTGAGGCTTTCAATGCGCTTCTGAAAACTTTGGAAGAGCCCCCGGAATGGGCCGTTTTCATACTTTGCACTACTGAATCGCACAAGATCCCGGTAACTATCGCCTCGCGCTGCCAGCAGTTCAGTTTCCGGTCCGTTGAATTTGGCGAACTGATGGAGCGCATGCGCTACATCTGCAAACAGGAAGGGATTGAGGCTGACGAAGATGCCCTTGCGGTGCTCGCCCAAATGGGCGAGGGAAGCGTAAGAGACTCTTTCTCCGCGCTTGATCAGGCCATTGCCTGCTGCGGCACGACGTTGAATGCCAAAGATGTCAGGCAACTTCTCGGGATTTTTGGAATGGACGCGCTGGGAGATGTGTCTCTCGCGCTCGAGAAGCAGGATTCCGCCCGGATGCTCGAAATCGTGATGGAACTTGAGCGCAGCGGCCAGAGCTTGCAGCATTTCTGCCGCGAATTGGCCCGCTACTTCCGCAACCTGCTCGTTGCCAAAGTTACGGGTGGCAATACGCGGTTGATCTCGGCCTCTCCCTCTGAAATCCAGCGCATGTCGGCGACAGCCGAGAAGTTCTCAGAGCTCGATCTGACGCGCTACCTGCAACTTACCCTCAACCTGTTTAGCGACTTGCAGCATTCATTGCAGCCACGTCTGCATATGGAACTGGGCTTGATACGGATGGTGCAGGCCGGCAAATTGACTGCTATTGAAGAAGTGCTGGCTAGCATGCCTCAAACGAAGCCAATTGCGCTGAGCGCCTCGGCCAGTGCCCCTCGCGAACGTGCCAACCTTCGAATCGCACCTGAGGTGAAGGTGGAAGCCGTACAGGTTGCGGTTGCTGCAACTCCCGGGCCCGATTCGCCACTCAAGGAAAAACTGCTGGCTCTGCTCATTGAGCAAAAGAAGAAGTTCTCGGCCGACGCGGTACAGCACGCCCGTGTTGAGGAAACTCCAACCGGAGTAAGGTTTACGGCGCCTCGTGAGTTTGTTCGTCCGTTGCAGTCGCGCGACATCGCGGCAGCGTTGAACACAGTGCTCGGCAGGTTGGCGAAGGTTGAGGTCGTACGCGACGACACCGTTGAAGAAGCGAAGGCGCCCACATCCAAGCCGGCGGAAGATGACGAAGCTACGCGGGAGCGTGCGCTGTCCAATCCTCAGGTGCAGCGATACCGCGAGATCTTCAAAAATTCCACGGTGCGCGGCGTGAGAGACTTGTCAAATCAGGAATAAAAGGCACAAATCATGAAATTACCCGGAAACATGCAGGCCATGATGAAGCAGGCCCAGGTGATGCAGGAAAAACTGCAACAGGAAATCGCGGCGATCCGCGTTGAAGCTGGCGCGGGCGGCGGCATGGTGAACGTCAAGATGGACGGCTTGAAGCACGTGCTCGAAGTAAAGATCGATCCTGAAGTGGCAGGCGATGTCGAGATGCTGCAAGACCTGGTAATGGCTGCCGTAAATGAAGCCGCCAAGAAGGTAGACGAAGAATCAGGTAAGAAGACTGGAGCCATGCTTGGGGGTATGGGTCTGCCTCCCGGCATGTTCTAATGCCAGACTTCGCCGAACCGCTGGAACGTCTGATCGCCGAATTTCGACGGCTGCCTGGCATCGGCCAGAAATCTGCTCAGCGCCTGGCATTTCACGTCATGCGCACCCCGCGCGAAAACGCTCTGCGGCTCAGCACCGCGCTGCTCGATGTCAAAGACAACCTCACGCTCTGCTCGGTCTGCAACAACATCAGCTCCGCGGAGCTCTGCAACTTTTGCTCCGACCCTCGTCGCAATCCCCTTTCGATCTGTGTCGTCGAAGATCCGAACAACATCATTCCAATTGAGACGACCCGCTCTTTTGATGGCCTCTACCATGTCCTGCACGGGGCGATTTCTCCTCTGCGTGGCATCGGGCCCGAACAGCTAAAGATCAAGGGCCTGCTCGAAAGATTGTCCAACGTCAGCATCGAGGAAATCATCCTGGCAACCAATCCGACGGTTGAGGGCGAGGCGACCGCCGCCTATTTGAGCAGACTGCTCAAGCCTTTGGGCTTGAAGGTAACCCGGATTGCGATGGGGATTCCGGTGGGCTCCGATCTCGATTACGCCGATGAAGTGACGATGCTCAAGAGCCTCGAGAACCGTCGCGAAGTCTAGCTCAGCACCATCAACGGCGCGGCTTCTCGCATCCCTCGCTCACTGACTGATCCGAGTTCCACGATCAGCGCCTGGCGAGGCGGCGTTGGTTGGTCGAGCTCAACGCGAATGAAGTTCGTGGTCATCGCGACGCCATGCTTGCTGATCGATACGGCCGGGAAGCGTTTGCCGATCAACCTTCGGCGGAATTCCAGGTTCTTGCGCATGCTGACTTCCTGAAGGATCTGATTGCGCTGTCTGCGCACCTCCATTGGGACAGGATTGGCAAGTTCAGCAGCCTTCGTGCCAGGCCTTTCCGAATACGTGAAGACGTGCAGGTAGGTCAGCGGCATGCTTTCGATGAAAGCGACGCTTTCGTTGAATTCCTGATCCGTTTCCCCGGGGAAGCCGACCATCACATCCGCGCCGATGGCAGCATCGGGCATCAATGCTCTGGCAAGCCGCAAGCGCTCCTCATAATGCCTGGGGCGATACTTACGGTGCATCCTTCGAAGAACTCCATCGCTGCCGCTTTGCAGCGGGGCGTGGACGTGCTTTGCGATGCGAGGACTTTCCGCCATGAGTTCGAGCAATTCAGCAGTGAAGTCCATCGGCTCCACGCTCGACAGGCGAATCGTGCCAATGGATGTCTCGTCGAGCATCCGTCGCAGTAAATCAGGCAATTGCCTGCCACCACCCCACTCTCTGCCCCATCGACCCAGGTTGATGCCCGTCAATACGATCTCTGGATAGCCATTTTCAGCCAATCTGTGAGTTTCGGCGATGACCCATTCAGGCTTTGCTGATCGCGATTTGCCTCGAACTCCGGGAATGATACAAAACGAACACCGATTGTTGCACCCATCCTGAATCTTCAGGTTCGGGCGGGACCTGTCTCCTGCAGGACCCTCAACCGGCGCCGCGAAAAACTCGTTCTGGTCGAAAATGTCTCCAACATGCACCAAGGCGTGATAGGGGGCGGGATGTTCATTGACAATGTCTCCGATACTCCCTTTGTGCGAGTTGCCAACGACCCAGGAAACTCCTTCAATTCCGGCAAGGTCCTCGGAAGCGCGTTGTGCATAGCAGCCCGTAACCAGGATCTTGGCCTTTGGGTTATCCCTCCGCAAACGGCGGATTGCCAGCCGGACATCCTGATCGGCGGATGCAGTTACAGTACATGTATTGAGGACAACCAGACCGGCATCATTCGAAGTTTTGGACGGAACGAAGCCAATTTCAGCCAGATTCGCCTCAATCGCCGCTCCATCCGCCTGCGAGGCGCGACAGCCGAAATTCTGGACATGAAAAGTCTTCACTCTACCTCCAATTTAGCAAGTGGCCTACTGTAGGGTGTCGATTCTGAAGTCGATACACCCATTGATGTCGGCACGTGTCCTTTCGCAAAATGAAATTGACAATATGTTCCAGCAGACGAGCGCAAACGCTCGTCGAACGGAATTGGCCCGGAGGGCGCAACCTTACAACTTCCGCCGCCCAGACCGGATCGCTAAAGACCAGCTTCGCTCGATCTATGTCCTGCACGAAGCTTTTTCACGATCGCTGGCCAGTAGCTTATCGGCCTATTTGCGTGCATATGTAGTAGTGAATCTGGTCAGCGTCGAGCAGCTTTCCTTTACCGAATTTCAGCAAGTGCTGCCCTCGCCAACCGTTGTCGCCACGATCGATGCCCAGCCGTTTGACAGCAACTGCCTGCTTGAGCTGAACCCGACCATGATCTTTCCGATGCTTGAGATGCTCCTGGGCGGCTCCGCAACGACTCTTACCAAGATGGAGAGGGAAGTTACCGAAATTGAACAATCGATTCTCGAAAGCATCTTCAAGCTGATGCTGCGCGACTTGAAGGAAGCATGGAAAGGGATTGCGGCGATCGATTTCCAGATTGACGGCTACGAAACAGAACCTCAATTGATGCAAATCCTTGCGCCAAACGAAGCCATTGTCGCGGTTTCGATTGAAATCCGGATCGGCGAAGTTAGCGGCATGATGAATATCGGGATTCCCTCGATAATCATCAAAATGCTCAGCCACAAGTTCGCTGAACAGTGGACGATTCGAAAGACGGAAAGCACCGAGGAAGACACCCGGAGAGTCTTTGAACGGGTGCGAAACTCCAAGATTGAACTCGACAGCCGCCTTAGAGGTCCGAACATGCTCTTAAGCGACCTGCTGAATCTCAAGGTAGGGGATGTGGTGAGTTTCGACTATCCTGCGAGCAAGCCCGTGTCGATTGAGCTCAACGGCAAGCTCAAGCACCGATGCCACATCGTCGTCTCGAACAAGAAACGTGCGGTTAAGATTCTTGAGCCGGTGGACCCGGCTGCGTGATCAGTCTTGCCCCGCGATTGAAACTGAAGTAGTCAAAGCCCCAACGAATGGCGACGATGATTCGTGACTGGAAGTTGACCAGGTAGAGTATGTGAATGAAGGCCCAAAGCAGCCAGGCAAAGTAGCCGCTGAATTCCAGTTTTCCAATTTGAGCAACCGCGCGCTTGCGGCCAATCACGGCCATATTGCCTTTGTCGAAGTACTTGAATGGTGGTTTGGATTTGTTGTCCAGCCGCTTGGAAATCAGATCTCCCACGTAGTCGCCCATTTGCATTGCCGTCTGGCAAACGCCTGGTAGCGGTCGATCCAGATTGTGTGCGAAATGAGCCATGTCCCCGATGACGAAAATCTCGGGATGGCCGAGTAGAGAACAGTCATTTTGCACCGGCAGCTTCCCGCCGCGTTCCAAAGGAATTCCCGTGGCTTCAGAAAGGATCTTGCCGAGCGGAGAACCGGTTACCCCTGCAGCCCAGATGACGGTCCGCGAGGGAATGAATTCCTCCTTGCCATTGGCCAAGACCCGAGCGCCTTCTTCGGTCACTTCCAGCACCCGGACTCCGGTACGACAGAGCACATTCAACTCAATGAGTTGCCTCAGAGCTGATTTGGACAACGCTTCGGAGAACGAGGACAGGACGCGGGGGCCGGAATCCAAAATGATGATGCGGGCGTCCTCCGGTTCGAAGCTGCGAAAGTCTTCCCGCAGAGCATCATTGGCAATTTCGCTCAGTGCTCCCGCCAGCTCCACGCCAGTCGGGCCGCCACCGACAATCAAAAAGGTCAACAGCGAACGCCTTCGGTCCGGGTCCGGTTCTTTTTCAGCCTCTTCAAAGGCGCTGAGCAAACGAGCTCGCAACCTCGTCGCGTCTTCGATGTTCTTCAGCGAAGGAGCAATCGTCGCCCACTTCTCGTTGCCAAAGTAAGTAGACTGCGCTCCAGCCGCCACGATCAACGAGTCGTAAGGCATTTCACCCATTCGCGTTTGGACCAACTTGCGTGTAGTATCGAAGCCGGTTGCCTCAGTCATCAAAACGCGCAGATTCTTTTGCCACTCGAAGATCGCTCTCAACGGGGCAGCAATCTCGCCAGGAGATAATCCACCGGTTGCAACCTGATAGAGCAGTGGCTGGAACAAATGGTAATTCCGACGGTCCAGTAGCGCAACTTCGAGGCGCTCCTCATTGAGGGCCTTTCCAGCATGAAGTCCGCCAAAGCCGCCTCCGACGATTACCACGCGATGCTTACTGCTAGTCATGAGTTCTTCTTTCTTATCAATTCCCAGACTATCGAACTGTCCGGGCTGCGACCGCTGCTGCGGCGTGCCGACCATTGAGGAGAGCTGCCTGGATGCTGGGCATGAAGCGATGATCTCCGCAGACATATACGCCATTTGCGAGTTCGACAGGCAACTCCTCGATGCTTTGAGTCGCACTGACCGGATGTGCGTTACGAAGCCGGTAGATGCGCAGAAGACGCCAACCAGCGGTCTCGCAATCCAGCCATTTCTTGAGCTGTGCGCGCACCTGGCCTTCTATTTCCCGATCATCCTGAGCAGGGTCGCCAAGGATCGTTGCACTGAAAAGGTGCATGCCTGCTGGAGCGTACGTTGGACACACGAGGCTCGGAATGCACGCGTTCTGAATTGGAAAGTCCAGATTTCCATTCATCAGGATGATTGGATCCTTGATGGGTGGCGCGCCCTCGATCGCGAAATAGAGTGTCATCGAATGCCGTCCAGCCATCACTGGAACCTGACCCGGCAATAATTCCGCCGCCGTCGCACCATCCGTTGCGACGACCACTGCACTTGCCTCGATTCGTTCACCCGAAGTCAGTGTTACTTCCCTAGCGTGCACCGAGGTTGCCCGGGCTTGAACTCTCAATGTGCCTGGGGTGAGCCTGCTCAGAAGCTGATCGGAAATTGCTCCCATTCCCATCGCCGGCAAGACTGTGTCCCCGGCTGCCATCATCCTGAAAACGTACTCAAGCATTCTAGAGCTCACTTGAAGTTCCGAGTCCAACATGATGCCACCGAAGAAGGGACGGAAAAATCGATCAATCATGTTACTCGAAAATCCATACTGCCTGAGCCGCTCAAGACTGGTAGTTTCTGGTTTGCTGAGTAGCTGCTCTGGCTTGCCGGCCATTGCTGCCGCCCGAAGCCTGGCCACCAAAAGCTTGTCAGTCATGCTTCCTACTGGATTCAAGATCTGGGAAAGCGCGGCAAACGGCTCACGCCATGGATCCATCACGCGATGAAATCTGTTGTCCAGGCGAACCATCGCTCCTGGCAGGAAGCGGCCAAACTGAAGGGCTGAATAATCAAGAATTCTTTGCCCCTCAGGATAGGCAGTGAGATACACCTGAAATCCACGGTCCAGGCGAAACCCGTCGACCGAATCCGTCCGTACACGCCCTCCCGGGCTATCGGATGCTTCGAGGATCAAGTAAGGTATGCCCGAAGCTTGGAGTTCAAGAGCGCATGCTAGCCCGGCAAGTCCAGCACCAACAACGACGACAGGCCTTCTGATTCGATCCATCAATTCTAATAATGGGGCTGCGAATCGTTCAGTTCTCTGACGAGTGCAACATAATCGGGGCGATCGGCTGCACTCTGGTGGCGGTAAGACTTCAGGATTTCGCCGTGGAACACCAGGAAGACCCCAGGCATCTGCGTGACGTCACCATCAGATTTACCCATGCGGTGCCTTCCCAGTAACCCGGCCGAAAATCCCCTCACCCAAACCTTAGGACCGAACAACTGAGCCAGGGCGCCTTTTTCAAGGCCAAATGCGCGATACAGCGACACTTTTGGATCCCACACCCGTGGAACATCACCGAGTTTGTATTTTGCGAGGATAGTTTCGGCTGCCTCTTCCCGGCCCATGTGCACCAGTACAATCTGCGATCCCGATGCTTCAATTTCCGACCGCATTGCGCTTAGGTCTGACAGTGCTTCCCGGCAAAACGTACAGCCAACGTGCCTAAGAAAAACAAGCAAGACGGGGCGGAGTTTAGAGTGCTCGAGAATACTGACGCCAAACTGCGACTTGGCCCGCATCGCCCAACCTTGAATGTCCGGGGAAAAGGCGCGCTGCTTTTCCTGGTCTGACCTCGAGGCATGCACGAGAATCAGACCGAAAGGAACCCACCAAATCAAGTCGTTGCTAACCGAGATCCAGGCGAAACTCGCCGGCAGGCGGCCTTCATAAATTGCCTTCACCATTCCGATCGGGCCGAGCACCTTCCCCATCAGGCCAACCAAGACAATGGGCCAATGCCGCAATGGGTCTCCCGAGGCGATCCAGTAGCCAACTCCATAAACGCCAACCACCATTCCGACGCACTGCCAGATTTCGGGGTAGTTTGGCTGGGGCAACCGGGCTAAGTCAAAGAATAGATTGGGCGCAAACACTACGAGGCTTCCCCAGACGATGTTGTAGAAGCCGGCGGCGGCCAAAACCAACTTCATCCACGAAGGGAAAGATTGCGACTGCATAATTTTACCGGATCGACCTCTGTAAATAACTGATGCCTGATTCTTGATGAGGATTTTCAATATTCCGTCGTTTGGCGCACCTCACGCGTCTAACAAAGGGATTCATGCAACTTCAGTATAGTTCCGATGGGATCCACATTCCAGACGTTGACTTGTGGCTCGATCCGCAGGTCTCCAAGCCGACAGCCTGGATTTCTCATGCCCATAGCGACCATGCGCGTTATTTTTCAAAAACGGTAATCGGGACCTCCGTATCTCTCGAGATTTACCGTATGAGGTGGCCCGAGGACGTCAATCAGCCTCAAACGCTCACTCCGCTCAACTATGGCGAAGCAATGGATTGGAACGGCGCTCGACTCACATGCCTTCCCGCTGGCCACATTCTTGGCGCTGCTCAGTTGCTGATCGAGTTTCGCGGGGAACGCTTGGTTTACACAGGTGACCTCAAGCTTGAGGCGCCACTCTGCGGAGTAAAAACGCAGATCGTGCCCTGCGACCAACTCATTATCGAAAGTACGTTTGGACTTCCGATTTACCATTTCCTGTCATGCCAGGAGGCGCGTGAAGAAATTGTCGGATTTGCCAAAGAGTGTCTGGACGACGGGGCGACCCCGGCCTTTCTTGGGTATCCCCTCGGAAGGGGTCAGGAAATCGTTCACGCACTCAGCAAGGCCGGCTTGCCAGTGGCAGTGCACGGGGCGATCGCCAAGTACATACCGGTTTATGAACGGCATGGCTACGATTTTCCAGGATGGATGCCTTACGAGGCTCGCAATGTTCAAGGAAAGGCGCTGGTTGTCGTGCCAGGGATGAGACGCCTGCTGGAATCGAGCGGTAAGGATATTCGGGTGGCCTATGTGTCCGGGTGGGCAAGTCTGGACAACGCACGCTTAAGGGCCAACGCCGAAAAACTGATCCCTTACAGCGACCATGGAAGCTATGCCGAATTGATCGAGATGGTGGAGGGGACTGGGGCTCGACAAGTCGATGTGGTTCACGGATACACCGACGAATTTGCCGGCATCTTACGGTCCAGGGGAATCGAAGCTCAAGCGCCAGCCATTTCGCGACTCCGAAGCGCCGAGGAGGACGCGGAATGAGCGGCATGGATCAGTTGGCCTTGGTTTTGGAACGGATCGCGAATACGTCCAGCCGCAATCGCAAGATCGATCTGCTGGCCACTTGGATGCATGAGTTGGCTGACGCGGATCTGGGCCGTGCAGCGCGATTTTTGAGCGGCGAACCCGTTGCCGGTGCGGCCGGCGGAAAGTTGAGCGTAGGGCATTCCATTTTGCGCGAATCGGCGCTCGCAGTGATCCGGATAGATATCGAACTATTCCGAATTTGTCATCGTGAGGTTGGTGACACGAGCGAGACGATCGGTCTGCTGTTGCGTGGCAAAACGATTTGCAATCCTCTCAGCCTTGAATCGGCTGAACAGGGCTATTTGCGCCTGCTCTCACATCGAAAAACAGCCGGCAAGGTTGCCACTTTGTCGGCATTGCTAGAGCAGATGCGACCCTTGACCGCGAAGTATTTCCTGAAGGTAATCACCGGCAATTTTCGAATCGGCTTGCAGCGCAAGTTGGTGGAAGAAGCGCTGGCGAAGGCTACCGGTGCCAAACTGACTGCTGTACGCGATGCGAGCAATCGAACTGGAGATCTTGCGCAGGTGGCTCATTCGGCGCGCCATGGGTCGCTCGAAACGCTAGAGGCCCGGCTGTTCCATCCGATGGAATTCATGCTTGCCCGTCCGCTCGATGAGATCGCCGATCTCGATGATCCCGAGAACTGGTATGTCGAGGACAAGTACGATGGCATTCGAAGTCAGGTGCATTTCGAGAACGGCAAGGTGCAAATTTTTACGCGCGGGCTCGCTGACACTTCCAAGTCCCTCCCCGATATTGTCGAACCATTTTCAAGGCTGGGCGGCAAAGCCGTGATTGACGGCGAGTTACTGGCCTATCGAAATGGGCGGGCGCTGAACTTTACAGTGCTGCAGCAACGGTTGGCTCGGAAAGTGGTGAGTAAAGATTTGATCGGCGAGGTGCCGGTGGTCTTCGTCGGCTATGACTTGATGTATCGCAATGGTCAGTTGTTGTTGGATAGTCCGATCGAGGTTCGCCGTAAATTGCTTGAGGACTTGTTTCAGGGGCTGTCAATGCCTTTTCTGGTTTCGCCACAAAGGCCACTCGTATCCCATGGCGACGTGGAGCAAAGCTTTCTCGATGCTCGCTCCCGAGGCAATGAGGGGCTGCTGCTCAAGCGAAAAGGCAGCTTGTATGAGGCTGGAAAACGCAGTCTGAACTGGTGCAAAGTGAAGCGGCCTTACGGCACGCTCGACGTGGTTGTGACGGCTGCGGAACAGGGAACTGGGCGCAGGGCCACCATGTTAAGCGATTACACATTCGCCGTTCGGGATGGCGAACGCTACTTGAATGTTGGCAAGGCCTACTCTGGTTTGACTGACGACGAGATCCGCGAATTGACGAAGCTGTTCCGCTCAATCAGCCGCGAGAAGTTTGGCCGTGTCACCGTGGTCGAGCCTCAAGTTGTATTGGAGGTCGCCTTCGATGGGGTGCGGAAGAGTCCGCGCCACAAGAGCGGTTATGCGCTGCGATTTCCGCGCATTGTCCGTTGGCGAAAAGACAAAACCGTAGCAGAGATCGACGGGCTCGCCCGCGTTAAGGAGCTATATGAGCGTTCGCTTGCGTAAGCGAATCCATCCGGCGTTGGAGCAATGGTTCTTTTCGCGGTTCGAGAGTTTCAGCGAAATCCAGTCGCTTGCTTTGCCACATACTCTGAGCGGTGAGAACACCATGATTCTCGCTCCTACGGGAAGCGGCAAGACGCTAGCTGCTTTCTTGAGCGCCCTGTCCGCTTTGGGTAAGTTGGCGGAAAAGGGCAAACTGGTCAATGCCGCTCATGTCATTTACATCTCCCCACTACGGAGTTTGAGCCGGGACATCGAGCGCAATTTGCGTGGACCGCTCGATGCCCTGAACGCGAGTCTTCCAGATGCGAAGCGTGTGCGCATGGACATTCGAACCGGGGACACATCGCTCGAAGCGCGCCAGAAGATGAGCCGGCTCAAGCCGCACCTGCTCCTCACGACGCCAGAAAGCCTGAGCAGTCTCTTGAGCCAGACGCAATGGCGTGAGGGGTTCGCGCCGTTGTGTGTGATCGTTGATGAAATTCACAGTTTCTTCGAATCGAAGCGCGGCAGCCTGCTTTCCATCACGCTTGAGCGATTGGCAGCCCGCGGTAAATCTTCGCTGCAACGCATCGGACTGAGTGCGACAGCCTCCCCGATCGAAGCGGTCGGGCGGCTACTGGCAGGCAACGAACCGTACGCCGTTGCCGAGGCAAGTGTCCGCAAGGCCCACCGTCTCGACATCGCAGCGATACCTGACGATACGATTTTGCCTGCGGGTGGTTTCAATCCCTATCGAGTCGCACACGTGGTCGCCAGCGAGGTGGAGAAAGCAAAGTGCAGTCTGATTTTTACTTCCACGCGAAGCGCTGCCGAGCGGCTTGGCCTCGCGCTCAATGTGCTGCTTCCAGACTTGGAAGGGCAAATTGAAGTGCATCATGCCTCGCTCGACCGCGAGAAGCGGTTGTGGGTAGAGGATCAATTATCCCAAGGCGCGCTTCGAGCCGTGGTTTGTTCGTCGAGCCTTGAGCTGGGCGTGGATTTCTCAGGCGTTGACCAGGTGCTTTTGATTGGCGCACCTCGCGGCGTGAGCCGGGCACTGCAGCGTTTGGGCCGCGCAGGACATCGTATCGACGGTGTTGCGGCAGGCGCACTGGTGCCGCTCAGCCTGCCGGATCTGCTCCAGTGCATTGCAATTCGCGCGGCAGTGAAGGCTGGCCGGCTCGACCAGCTTCGTCCACCCAAGGCCCCGCTCGATGTATTGGCGCAAGCCGTCCTCGGCTTGGCGGTCGAGCGGGAACACACGATTGACGAGGCCTATGAGTTGATCGTTCGCGCCGGCAGCTATCTCGATTTACGCCGGGATGACTTCGATTGCGTACTCGACTACCTGGCAGGAGGTGGAAAGGTACTGGCGGGCAACGGGGAGTACGGCAAAATCTCAATTGAGAATGGCAGTTTCAAAGTGGCCTCACGCAAGGTAGCCCGTACCTACTACCAGAACATTGGCACCATCAGCGATGACTACTCGGTGCGTGTTGTCACCCGCAATCAGCATCGCCTTGGCGACGTCGAAGAGAGCTTCCTCACGGCGCTTCAACCAGGTGAGGCGTTTGTGATTGGCGGCAAGAGCGTGGTAGTGAAGCGCTTTCACGCCAACGTCGCGGTTGTTGAGTCCGCAAAGGGCGAGCGGGTTCTGACACCGCGGTGGATGGGCGGAAAGATGAGCCTGACGGCGCGATTGGCTGAAGAAGAGCTTGCCCTTCGACGCAGTCTGCGTGCATCCTTCGAGAGCGGGGGACGCAAGAGTTGCATACAGATGCTTTGCGCCGAATACCATGTCGCCTCGGAGACGGCAGAGCGCGCAAGTGCATACGTCGAACAGCAATATCAAGCCGCCCCGGTACCCGTCGATTCCCCGGTGTTGGTCGAGCGCATCTCTGAGCGAAGATCCCTGCTTTACATCTTTCATTCCCTCGCTGGCCGTGGCGTCAACCGATCGATGATCTGGACGCTGAGCCATCGTCTGGGCGACGAGTTCGGCTCGATTGCGGGCAATTTCGATGACCACTCATTTCTGCTGAGCTTCGGCGCCAAACGGGCGCCTGATCCAGAGCGATTGCGCGCCGCATTTTCGCCTCTGAGGTTTGAGGAGGATCTGGAATCGGCGCTCGAGAAAACAGAGCTACTAGGTTCAAAATTTCGACCAATCTGCGAAACGGGGCAACTCTTGCCCAGGCGCAATGCAACGATTCCCGGAGCTCAAAGGCGTGCGGCCAGTTGGAGTGGAAAGTTGCTGTTTGAAACCTTTCGCCGCTATGAACCAGAGCATCCGCTCTTGCGCGAAGCCGTAAGAGAAGTGCTGGAAGATGACCTCGATGCTCCCAAGGCAAGGCGTCAGGCAGCGCTGATTCATTCCGCCCCATGGGAGCTTTACCAACTGGAAAGGCCCAGTCCCTTTGCAATCCCGCTCTTCGCGGCGTTTAATCGCGAGACGCTGATTGCCCAGGACCCTGACAAAGCATTAGATGAAATCGTTGCATCTCTCTACGGCCAATGGACACCAGCTTAATACTCGGCCCGGGACGCCTGGGTGATTGCAGCGGTGCGCTGTATCTCGAGCGAACCCGCACGTTGATGATTGCCGACGCACACCTTGGCTATGGATGGGCGCAGCGGCGTCGTGGTCAGATGGGCCCGGTTACCGATGGGGGAATCCGGAAGCGGCTTGAAGAGGTGATGGACAGGTTTCGTCCGGAGGAAGTCGTCTTTCTTGGCGACACGGTGCATGCGCCCAAGCCAATGACCGCCGAGCGCGAGTTCATTGAGGAGGTCTTGAACTGGATGATCACTCGAGCAAGAGTATCCATCGTTCAAGGAAATCACGATCGCGCGTTTGGCCGCGATTTCGGACACCTGGCAGTGTCGGTTTTACCGCAATGGCGGGACGGAGGCCTGTTGGGATTGCACGGGGACCGCCTGCGGATTGAGGTTCCCGATGCTGATCACTACTTGCTGGGACATTTGCATCCAGCAGTGAGTCTGCAGGATGATGCGGGCGTGAACCGTCGAGTGCCGGCCTTCCTCGTTAGTGAGAGAGCCACGGTATTGCCGGCCTTTTCACCCTTTGCCGCCGGTTTCGATATTACCCGCCTGGGCTTGCCTGGCGAAGTGAAGAAATTGCTGGGCAGGCACGACATCGTTGTCGCAACCGGACGGCGGATCGTACGATTACCGGCTAGGCCCAGTCGAAGCGATCGATGATTTCGCGCGTGGGCCCCTCAGCGACGATCAGCCCCTTCTCAAAGAAGACGGCTCGCGTGGTGGTCTCCATCGCAAACCGGGAATCATGCGTAATGATCAGCTTCGCCATGTTTTGGCGATTGAGCATGACTGCAAGCTCACGAATACCAGGCGGATCGAGGAATGTGGTTGGCTCATCGAGTATCAATACTTCAGGCGACATCAGCAACACGCCGGCCAACGCTGCCCGGCGCTTCTCACCCGCACTTAAGTGGAAGGGATTGCGTTGTGAATAAGGCTCAAGATGCAGGCTTTCCAGCATGGTCATCGCCCGGTCGCGGGCCTCATCGACGGGGACATTCTGATTGAGCAAACCGAACATCACGTCTTCGAGAACCGTCGGCAGGAAGAGCTGATTCTCGCTCGACTGAAAAACAAACCCAACTTTTCGTCGCACCGCTTCGAGAGTATGCGTCTCGACGCGAATCCCCGCCACGGTCACTTCACCCTGACCTTGCAGAATCCCGTTCAAGTGGAGTGCAAAGGTAGTCTTGCCCGAGCCATTAGAGCCAAGCAAGGCAACGCTCTCTCCAGCATCGAGTGCGAAATCGACGCCGCGCAAAACAGGCCCTGAATCGGAGTACTCGTATTTGAGGTTTCGAACCTGAATCAAATCGTCCACCTCAGCGCGGCGATGCCAGCCCAACCAACGCACAATGCAAGGGAGTCCGACAGGCGCCAATGCATCGGGAACAGGCGCGGAAGCCTTCCATTGAATCCTCTTGCGAGCATGGCGTTATGGATACCGGTCGATCGTTCGAGGCTGCGAACAAAAAGCATTCCAAGGCTTGAGGCGGCGATCAATTTGCTTTGCGCCGCGCCACGGCAAAGTGCGGCCAGACGCATCGAATCTGCTTCTTTGCGCAGAACTTCGAGATACCGCATCAGGAATTCAGAGACGATGATCAGGAAACGTGGGGCCCCCAGCCGCTCCATGGCGCGCAACAATTCCAGAGTGGAAACCAGCTTGGTCACGATCAGCACTGCCAGGATCGAAATGTAGCTTCGCAGCAGGAAGAACACAGCCTCCGCCGTGTTGCCGCGCAGCAGAGCAACCGCTGCAATTGCAAATGAGAATGGCAGCACATAGGCGGCCTGAGCAAGCAGATCCGCCTTGTTGACCGGGCTAAACAGCAGCAGCGCAATTGGCAACAGACACATCAAGGCGAGCAACAGATTGTGCCCTGGCGTGATCGAAGCAAGCGCAATCAGATAGCCGAGCAGGAGCAGTAAGGAACAACGAGGATCCAGTTGCATCACGCTTATTGTTGCCCGCGTGGAACCAGTTTGGAAATCGCCAGACTCACCAGAAATACGCCAATGAGTCCCGCCACACCCGCGGCCGACTTGCGGACCCACTCGCCATCCAACTGACCCCATTGGTAATCGGGCATCAAGGCCGGGTAGGCGCTGGCGGTTGCCGTGATGCCGGACTGATGTTGAAAGAACTCAAGTACGTCAGGCGAGTTCGAGGCGAAAAAGACACCCGCCAACATAACAACAACACTCGAGGCCAGGATCCAGGCACCCACCCGATTGCCTTGTTCCCTCTTCGCTGCGCTGCCTTCCAACCTCTCGATTGCTTCCCAGGCTGCAAGCGTGATGGCCCCTTCGATCGCGCCGGTGATCGAAAAAAGCCCGAGGCAGAAAATCCACAGTCCCTGGCTCATCACACCGCTCGACCAGGCCACCTGAGACAAAGCCATCACCGCCGACAGCAATACCGAAAGGAACGCCCCCACAAACAAACCCAATCGTCGATGACCAGCCTTGGATATGGCCTGAAAGGGCAGCCACGCCACCCACACACCGAGTATTGCCATGTTGAAGACATTGCAGGCCAAGGCAAGCACGCCGCCGTCCTGAAACACCAGCGCCTGAATCAATAGAATCGCAGTCATGGTGATGCTGGCTGCCCATGGGCCAATGGTCGCAGCAAGTAGCGCGCCGCCCAGCAGATGACCGCTGGCCCCTGGTCCCACCGGAAAATTGACCATCTGTGCGGCGAACACAAATGCACCGAGCACCCCCAACAGAGGGATTCGATGTGCTTGGGTCGAGGCTTCCGCTTTCCTGGCCGAATAAAGTACGCTGAGGCCACTCGCCGCGCCAAAACCAGCCAGAATCGGAGCGGATAAGATACCGTCCGGTATATGCATGAACTGTTTCAAAGTTAACATGGCAGATGATGCGAGCTGTTTTTCTATTTCTGTTTCTGGGTGCAATGTTGTTGCCCGCCGAAGTGCTTCCCGAAGACCGTGGTGCGGCCGGGTTGCGTCACGCATTGAAGCAACTCTCTACTGACGCCCGCGTACTCTATGTCACCGCTCATCCGGATGATGAGGACCCTGCGTTACTTACCTACCTGAGCAGGGGGCTGGGCGCGAAAGTGACGATGTTGATTCTCAACCGAGGGGAGGGCGGGGCCAATGTCGTGAGTGGCGATTTCTTTGAAGCACTCGGAGTTCTGCGGACCGCCGAAATGCTAAAAGCAGCGCAGTACTACGGAGTGGAGGTGCGTTTTACCCGAGCCGTCGACTACGGGTTTTCGAAGAACATTGGTGAAGCCTTAAGGCAGTGGAAGGAATCGGAATTGCTCGCCGATGTGGTGCGCATCACGCGCGAAGTGAAACCTCAAGTGATCATCAGCCGCTTCAACGAGAGCGAGCGCGATGGCCATGGACACCATCAGACTGCTGGCCGCATGGCAAAACGCGCATTCCGGGAATCGGCAACGTCAGACTGGAAGCCGCTGAAACTCTACACAACCAATTGGCGGGAAGGCGAGCCCATAACGCTCAAAATCAACACTGGTGAATACGACCCTGTCCTTGGCCGGAGCTACGCGCAGATCGGCCGCGATGGTTATCGCTGGCATCGGAGTCAAGGGATGGCGGCCAACATTCCGCGGCCCGGGCCTGTCTGGTCGTACCTCAAGCTTGAGGGTTCCAATGTCGGTGAAGCTGCTAGCGAACAAGGCATCCTCGATCGCATCGAGCACCGCGTTGAGGACGAAAACACTGGCGCCATCTGGCGTGCGTTTGACCCCATGCATCCGGAGCGCTGCGCCCCCCAATTGGCGCATGCCTGGCAACGGTTGCCGCAAAGGCGGCCTGCGATCGAGAAGGCTTTGACCCTTTCATTGGGCCTGGAATTCGAAGCGCTGATCGAGCCAGATCAGCCACTGACTGGGCCTTTTGCGATGTTTCGACCCGTTGAGACCTTACAGGTTGCACAACCTGGGCAGACCATGAAGGCACGGATGATTCTTCACCAGCGCGGCACGGAACCCGTGGAATCGATTCAGTATGGGGTAAAAGGCTCCATCGCAATCGGACAACCCGATGCCTCTTCCATTTACCCTTTGCGAGTGCTACCTGACGCCAGGCCCACCAGTGCATTCTGGTCAAGAACCAATGTTCGCGAAGCCATGTACAGGCTCAGCGACCCTTCACTGTTGGGCCGCACGACGCCCGAATCCGGCATCCGCGCGACCGCCACTTTTCTGTACCGAGGCGCCCGCATCACGATCGAATCCGATTTCGAGACGAGCAGTGTCGACCCTCGCGCTGGCGCACAACGTCAACCCCTGGTCATCGGCCCGCCTGTCAGTATGCAATTTGGCAGCGGCTTTGGCATGGCGCCAATCGGCAAGCGTGAGTATGAACTGAATCTCACGATTCGCAACTTGACCTCATCGCGCCAGCAGGGCCAAATCCGGCTACAACTGCCGCAAGGCTTTGAGCTCGCTGGTCCAATTCCAGTCTTCGATTTGGCCAAAGAAAAAGAGGAGGCACGGCTGAAGATGGTGGTCCGCCTTCCGGCCCGGCTGGAGAGCCGCGACTACCCAATCACCGCAATAGCCGCCATCGGAGACCAGCAATACTCAGCAAGTTTTCAACCCATTTCGCAGCCCGGTTTGAGAGTGATCTATTGGAGCGAACCCGCGGTTCATGCGCTGCGCGCTGTTGACGTGAAGGTTGTCTCAGGCCTCAAAGTTGGTTATGTGATGGGCAGCGGCGACGAGGTGCCTGAAGGTTTGCGCCAACTCGGTGTTCCTGTTGAATTGCTGAGCGAATCCAGTCTTTCGAGCGGTGATTTGAGCGGCTACTCCACGATCCTCATCGGCATCAGAGCCTACGCGGCCCGGGAGGACATTAAGCGCCACAATGGGCGTCTGCTCGACTACGTAAGCAAGGGCGGAGTATTAGTGGTTCAGTATCAGACCCAGGAGTACGACAAGAATTTTGGCCCTTATCCGTATACCCAGGGCAGGGGAGCAGAGGAGACCAGCGAGGAAGATGCACCGGTATCCATCCTGCAGCCTGCCAGGCCCGTATTTCAGTCGCCCAACAAGATCAGCCTTGCTGACTTTGAAGGTTGGGTGGAGCAGCGCGGGTCGAAATTTTTCGCAACCTGGGCGCCTGAATGGCAGCCCTTGATCGAGACGCATGATGAAGGCCAGGCCCCGCAGAAAGGCGTCTGGCTCGAAGCGCGCCACGGCAAGGGGTTATATGTATACTGCTCATTGGCCTGGTACAGGCAACTGCCCTACGCAGTGCCTGGCGCGGCGAGAATTGTGGCAAATCTGGTGAGCCTGGGTGCGGCGGACGCAGCATGGCGAAAGGTGGGGCAATGAACGGCTGGAGTCTCGAAGGGTATCGTGCGGTAGTGACGGGAGGATCGCGTGGCATCGGTCGCGCCATCGTTGAGGAGTTAACTCGCCAGGGTGCAACAGTGCTCAGCGCGTCGATTCATGTATCGGACCCTCCGCTTGACGCTATTGAAGTGATGGCAGACGTTTCGACCCCGGAGGGCCGCTTTGGCCTCCTCGCCAGCTTGCCAGAGGATTGGGACAGCGTTGACATCCTTGTGAACAACGCGGGAACGAATCTGCGCAAGCCGACAGTCGACTACTCGCTTGAGGATTACGAACTGGTGCAGCGTACGAACTCGACCAGCATGCACGAGCTCTCGAGGCTCCTGCATCCTTGGCTGAAACGCAGCGGCAGAGCGAGCGTGGTGAACATCAGCAGTGTGGCAGGAACGCTATCTGTCGGTTCCAGCGCCGCCTACGCAATGACCAAGGCTGCTGCCTCGCACCTTTCGCGCTACCTTGCTGTCGAGTGGGCGAAGGACAAAATCAGGGTGAACGCCATCGCACCGGGTTGGGTGGCAACTTCACTGACGGACAAGATCCAGCAAAGCGCCAAAGCAATGGCCGTCATCGAAGATCGCACTCCGCTCGGGCGGATCGGTCAGCCTCAAGAGATTGCCGCGGTTGCCGCTTTTCTCTGCATGCCCGTCGCGAGCTATTTGACTGGAGCGGTCATACCGGTAGACGGTGCGATGTCAGCTTTCGGGATGGACATCACCGCGGCGTTGAGAGAGGGCTAGTCGCACCGCTTCCTCGCGAGTCTGAACGCGCCCTTCCAACTGGGCGTCCTCTAGAGCATTTAGGATTTGCCGAAACGCAGGTCCTGGTTCAAGACCAAGCCCAATCAGGTCTTCCCCGTTCAACAATGGCGGAGGCCAGAGTTCATCCTTCGACCATTGCTGGCGCATCGCCGCCAAAGCGCTGAAGGCCACTGACTCGCCGTAGCTCGCTCGATGCAATTCGAGGTGCTCCTCGAAATTCGACTTCCGTACGAATCGCTTCATCGACACGACACTCATCTCCTCGAGCCGCGTAAAGCATTGCTCATTCTCGAGCAGGTCCTGACAACCCTCAGCCTCCTGGCGTGAGAAACGAAACCGACGATAGATGTCCTGGGGCCGGGTCACTCCTTCAATCAGAGCCGCCCAGCCTAATGCAACGCTTACCGGGCCGGTGAGCCGCGCGAGCCTTTCTCCATGGTTCGACTCCGGCACAAGCTGCTTCCAGAGCCCGCTGATATCGAGGTAATGCCACGCCAGTTCGAGATTTGGCCCGGTGAGAATTCGCCGCATCTCATCATGCAACCGCTCGGGAGCTATGCGCCGGATCTGGGGCGCCATTGCAATCAGGGCATCGAGAGTCACTGCTTCAATTCGATAGTCAAAGCGCGCCGCAAAGCGAACCGAGCGTAGCAGCCTCAGATGATCTTCGGCGAAGCGTTCATGAGGATCGCCAATCGCTCTCACCAGCCGATTCGCAATGTCATTGCGCCCGCCCGTGAAGTCGATCACTTCGTCCTTCAAGGGATCGTAGTAGAGCGCATTGATCGTAAAATCCCGGCGCGCGGCGTCCAGCGAAGGATCAGTCTCATACTGAACATGTGATGGTCTGCGGCCATCGTGATAGTTCATCTCCGAGCGGAAAGTGGCTACCTCGACCCCGCCAGGAACCAGAACGACTCCAAAGCTTTCGCCCACCAAGGTGGAGCCAGGAAACAATTGCAGCGCCACCTCGGGGGGAGCTGAAGTTGCCACATCGTAGTCCTTCGGCGTCAGCCCCAATAGTTGATCGCGCACGCATCCGCCCACCCAGTAGGCCAGGTGTCCGGCATCCGCCAAATCGCGGACAATTCTTCGCGCCAATTCACTACAAGACTCCAGCGCCATCCAATTCAGCCTAGAATAAAAATTGCGGTCGATACTTTCGATTCGCAAATTATGTCCAGTCCCACGCCAGACGTTCCTTCTCAAAGTTCCACCACAACCAAAGTCGTAGTAGCCACAACCGTCGCGTTGTCCTTTATCAGTTTCTGGCGCGGCGCTGCCATTGTACTCAGCGACATGGCTTCCACCATGTTCTACATCGGCGGCATCACGGAAAAAGCCCTCGGTAAGAGTGCGCCCTGGTTCATCCTCGCTGTCATGCTCTACAGCTTCGCGGTGCGCAGCGTCTACATGGAAAGCTGCAGCATGTTCGTTCGCGGCGGCGTTTATGTGGTCGTTCGCGATGCTCTGGGTCCGATGATGGCCAAGATCAGTGTGAGTGCGCTGATCGTCGATTACATCCTCACCGGCCCAATTTCCTCCGTGTCGGCGGGCCAATATCTCGGCCACTTGTTAAACGAAACATTTGAAAAGCTAAACCAGCCCTATCATGTCGATCCCCCGATGTTTGCCGCTGGCTTTGGCGTTCTGGTCACTCTCTACTTCTGGTACTCCAACATTAAGGGCATTCACGAAAGCTCCCACAAGGCGCTGCGGATCATGCAAATCACCACGGTCATGGTGGCGATGCTCCTGCTCTGGAGCGCATACACATTGATTGTGCGGGGAGGCTCTCCTCTGCCTCCTGCTCCCGTACTTGAGAACATACGTTTCACCAAAGATTCTCTTGGGTGGTTTGAAGGATCCTTCTGGCCAAACATCGCCGCGGTGGGCATCCTGATTGCTTTTGGCCACAGTCTTCTTGCGATGAGCGGGTTTGAAACTCTTGCTCAGGTCTATCGGGAAATTGCCTACCCGAAGATGAAGAATCTCAAGATCACCGGCAACATCGTTTGTTTTTACGCCGTAATCTCAACCGGCCTGATCTCGCTGCTGGCCGTGATGATCATCCCTGACTCGATCCGTCCGAAGTATTACGACAACCTGATTGGCGGCATGGCGATGAGCCTTGAGGGCGATCCGCTGCTGAAGTACGGCTTCCATGTCTTCGTTGTCATAGTCGGTACCTTGATCCTCAGCGGTGCGGTAAATACTTCTATCATCGGCGCGAACGGCGTGCTAAACCGCGTGGCAGAAGATGGCGTCCTTTTGAAATGGTTCCGCAAGCCGCACTCGAAGTTCGGCACGAGCGCACGCATCATCCACCTGATCACGATCCTCCAGATCCTCACGATTTTGGGTTCCCGCGGCGATGTCTACCTCTTGGGTGAAGCTTATGCGTTCGGTGTGGTCTGGAGCTTCTTCCTCAAAGCGCTCGGTGTGCTTGCGCTGCGATTCCAACGCCACGACCAGGAATACAAGTTCCCCTTCAATTTCAAGGTAGGCGGTCGCGAAATCCCCTTCGGACTGGCTGCGATGACCTTGTCGCTCTTTCTCATCGCAATCGCCAATCTCATCTCGAAAAAGGTCGCAACCGTTTACGGCATCAGCTTCACCATTGTGCTCTTCGCTTTGTTCACCATCAGCGAGTATGTGAACCATCAGAAGCAGAAGCGTAAGGTGAAGGGTCTCGAACAGTTCAACCTGGATCATCAAGTGGAAGTCACCGCCAAGGGCCTCGAAGCAAGACCGGGTTGCGTGCTTGTGGCGGTACGCGGCTGGCGGCACATGCAGCACCTCAAAAAGGTGATGGAGAAAACCAATCTGCGACGGCACGACATCGTTGTCATGACTGTGCGGCCAGTCGCAATCGGAACCGGTGAACACGACCTTGCCGACGAGCAGTTGTTTACAAGCTACGAGCAGGAGTTGTTTTCGCACGTCGTAGCGGTCGCCGAAAAAGAAGGCAAGCCAGTAGACCTGCTGGTTGTTCCCGCTGTCGACCCGTTTGAAGCGATGGTCCAAACCGCACACAAGTTAAAAGCTTCCCGCCTCGTCTCTGGCGTCAGCGCGAAGATGGCTAGCGAAGAACTCGCCCGCCGCATTGGCTTGGCATGGGAGAATTTGCCCGAGCCCAAGCACCCGTTTTCGCTCGAAATCATCGCTGAAGGCCGGTCGAGCGTCTTTGTAAATCTGGGCCCCCATCCGCCCAGGCTTTGGCCCGAAGATCTCGACTTGTTGCACGACATCTGGCTGAAACTTTCCGCGGATGAAGAGCTAGGCAGCCGCCTGCATCACCGCGACATCGTGGGATTGGCCTTGCGCAGGCTCGATCAGGATATTGACGGGGCGGAAAAAGAAGTGATCGTCAAGAAGCTCAGCGGCGATCTGACCAAGACCTGATTAGCCGACTGCTTTGCGCGGCTTAGGCGGCGGGGCAATCATGTTGAGGAAATCGTGATCGCTATAGCAGGTGCAGCAACGCACTTTTGCCGGGTTTGTTCCAACCAGTGACACGATGTTGTGATTTGTCGGGCGCTTGCACTTCACGCAAAAATCATCAACGGTGTCTCCAAGTCTGTGTTCTGTAGGAAACATTAGGCTCCAAATCGTTAGTATAAGACACAAGTCCCTGGATCGACTGCGCAATGGCCATTATGAGGGCTTCGGGCATACAATCATTGGCATGCGCGTTTCGATCCTTGGATTTGCAGCACTGGCTGCCTTCTCTTTTACAGCCCGGGCAGACTTCAGTTATGTGACCACGATCAAGTCTGGTGCGCCTGGGGGCGGTTCTGTCACCAAGCACTACATCAAGGGCAACAAGATGAAGATTGATACAGGTGACACCTCACTTTTGACGGATCTCGATGCCCAGACCTCGACGATGGTCAATCATGCGGCCAAGTCGTACACAGTGGCCCCGCTGGTCCTGGCAGGAACTGCCCCGCAGAAGACCGGTATGGAGGTCAAGGCCGACGTGAAAGAGACTGGACAGCAAAAGACGATTGCCGGCTTCAAATGCCGGCAGGTGCTCATGACCATGGCCATCGGCGGCCAGATGCCAATGACGATGGAAAACGAGATGTGGGTTTCCACCGAAGTTCCAGGCGCCGCCGAATTGAGGGCGATCTCGACGCGCATGGTCGAGAAGGGTATCGTCCCCGGCGGAGGCGCAGGACCGAATCAGAAGATGATGGCCGACCTGCAGAAGCAAATGTCTAAAGTGGATGGGTTACCTGTCCTTCAAATCACCCGCATGAAATCGGGCGATGATGAAAAATCCAAGCAGATGCAGGCGCAGATGGAGAGCATGCGCGTCCAAATGGAGGCGATGAAGAAGATGGGTGGCCAGCAGGCCGCGATGGCCGAGAAGGCTCTCGCCAACATGCCGAAGGCCGGTGGGAAGTATCTGATGGAGATCACTTCCGAGTCGAGCGCATTTTCGACAGCCGCAATCGCCGCCTCAGAATTTGCAATTCCCGCAGGCTATAAGAAAGCAGATCGCTAGAAATGGTGGCAATGCGTCATCGCGTCATTGCGATGACCGTTCTGCTGGCGGGCGTTACCTATTTGGACCGCGTCGCAATCGGGGTTGTTGCCCCGCAGATCAGTAAGGATCTAGGCCTGTCAAGGGTCGAGATGGGCTATGTATTTAGCGCCTTCACCGTCGCCTATGCGGTGTTCGAAATTCCAACCGCCGCCTGGGCCGACCGGATTGGCTGCCGGGGAGTATTGACCCGGATCGTCACTTGGTGGAGCTTCTTCACCATGGCCACTGCGGCGGCCTGGAGCTATATATCGCTGCTAGTGATCCGCTTCCTGTTTGGAGTTGGCGAAGCAGGGGCATGGCCCTGCGTTGGCCGTGTATTCTCACGTTGGATCCCGGCTGGTGAACGAGGCAAGGCGCAAGGTATTTTCTTCTCCGGTGCATTTTTGGCCGGCGCCTTCACGCCGAAGCTTGTTGGGCTGCTCAGCGGGGTGATGCATTGGCGATACATCTTCGTTGTATTCGGGTGTGTCGGATTGGTGTGGGCTGTCGCCTGGTACATCTGGTTTCGCGATGAGCCTCGTGACAAAGCCGGTACGTCGCCGGAAGAAGTGGCGCTCATCGAACGAGAACGCGGCTTGCCTGTTGCCGGGCACGGCGACTGGAAGGCGGTTTTCAAGATTCCAATCGTGATCCCGATCTGCATCAGCCACGCGGCCAACAGTTGGGGCACTTACTTCGTGATCACCTGGCTTCCAACCTATTTGACGGAGATCCGCGGTATGAGCCGTTCTGAGATGGAGGTGTTCGCAGGGCTTCCGATGATTCTCGCCGCCACTGCTTCGCTCGGCGGCGGCTTTGCCACCGACATTGTTTCAAAAAAGCTTGGCCTTGCCTGGGGACGCGCCGGCGTGGCGGGTTCGGCGTACTGCGTATCGATGGTTGCAATGTTCTTTGCCGCCAGTGTGCCGGAACCAAGATTTGCCGCCGCGCTGATCGCGCTCAGCTACGGCACCAGCATGTTTACGCTCGGCGCGGCTTTCTCGCTTTGCATCGATTACGGCAAGGAAAATTCGGCCGTAATGACCGCCACAATGAACACTGCTGGACAGGTGGGCGGCACGTTGAGTCCCATCGTCCTTGCCTACCTTGTGCAGTGGTACGGCGACTGGTCTTTGCCGCTTTATCTGATGTCAGGTCTCTACGGCGCAGCCGTGCTGAGTTGGATGCTCATTGGCCGGCAGGTAAGAGATACTATCCTCGATGGCAAACTTTGAAGGTCTGGGTGTCTTCTACCTCGGTGAAGAATTTGACATAGCGAACAAGCAGCGCAAAGGCAACCTGCTGCTCTACGAATCGAAGCATCTGGTCACGCACGCTGTGTGCGTGGGTATGACCGGCAGCGGAAAAACAGGCCTCTGCGTGTCGCTGCTTGAGGAAGCCGCGCTCGACGGCATCCCTGCCATCGTGATCGATCCGAAGGGCGACCTCGGCAATCTGCTGCTGCAATTCCCGGATCTCAAGCCCCAAGATTTCGAACAGTGGGTGAACCCCGACGAAGCCCAGCAGGCGCAATTGAGCCCAGCCGATTTCGGCAAGCAACAATCCGAACTGTGGGCCAAGGGCCTTGCCGACTGGCATCAGGACGGCGAGCGCATTCGCCGCATGGGAAGCGCCGCTGAGTTCGCCATCTTTACGCCCGGATCGCGCATGGGCCGCCCCCTTTCGATTCTCAAGAGCTTCGAGGCGCCATCCGAAGAACTGATGGAAGACCGCGAGATGTTCACAGACCGCATCTCAAACGCCGCAACCGCCGTTCTCAGTCTGCTCGGCATCGACGCCGACCCTTTGCAGAGTCGCGAACACATCTTGCTATCGCAAATCTTCCAAGCCAACTGGACTGAGGGCAAGAGTCTCGATCTGGCCGGCATCATTTCGCAAGTCCAAGAACCGCCATTCAAAAAGATTGGCGTACTCGATGTAGATAGTTTCTTCCCAGCCAAAGACCGATTCACATTGGCCATGCAGGTCAACAATCTGCTCGCCAGCCCTGGTTTTCAAGCCTGGATGGAAGGCGAAGGCATGGACATCGGCAAACTGCTCAGAAATGCTCAGGGCAAGCCAAGGGTCTCGGTCATTTCCATCGCTCATCTGAACGACCAGGAACGCATGTTCTTCGTCGCCCTTTTGCTGAATGAATTCCTGGGCTGGGTACGTACTCAAGCCGGCACCTCAAGTCTCCGAGCCATCCTCTATATGGATGAAATCTTTGGGTACTTCCCGCCACTTGGCAATCCACCCACCAAGAAGCCACTGCTCACATTGCTCAAGCAGGCCCGAGCCTTCGGTGTGGGCATCGTTCTCGCAACCCAAAACCCTGTGGATCTCGATTATAAAGGCCTGGCCAATTGCGGAACCTGGTTTATTGGCCGTCTACAAACTGAGCGCGATAAGGCCCGCCTGATGGAAGGGCTCAGTGGTGCAAACGCTCAAGCCGGCATCGCCTTTGATGCTGGCAAGACCGACCAGATCCTGTCGAGCCTTGGCAAGCGAGTCTTCTATCTGAATAACGTCCACACTAACGAACCGAAAATCTTTCAGACCCGCTGGGCACTCAGCTACCTGCGGGGCCCGCTCACCCGCGACCAGATCAAAAAACTGACCGCCAACGGCCCACAGCCTGAGGCGGTAGCCGAGGCCAAGTCCACCGCCAAAATTCCGAATCTGCCTAAAGCTGCCGCTCGTCCGGTGCTGCCCCCTGAAGTTGTGCAGAAATTTATAGCTGCCCGCTCAAGCAGCGATGCGCTGATGTACTTCCCCCATCTGTGCATTGCTGCCAAAGTACGCTTTGCCGATCCCAAGTGCGGAATTGACGAAACCCAGGACAAAGTTTTCCTGGCGCCAATCAAGGACGACAACACTCCCGTCGAATGGTCTGAAGGCCAACTCACTGATTTTCACCCCGACGAACTCGAAAACGCACCCGTTGAAGGCGTTGGCTACGCAGAACTCTCTGGCTCAGCGACCAAGATCAAGTGCTATGTCACATGGCAAAAGGATCTCGTCACCCACATCTATGCCAACGAATCGCTCGACGTGTTCACCGTGCCAGCTCTCAAGGCCTTCTCCCACCCGGGTGAATCGCAAGCAGATTTCGTAGCACGCATCACTCATGAACTTCACGAGGAGCGCGACGCCGAAGTGGAGAAAATTCGAACCCGCTACAGGCCGAAGGTGGATGTGCTGCAGGAGCGTCTGCGAAAAGCCGCGGCCGCCAAGAAAGTGCAGGAAGAACAACGCTCCAGCGAGATGATGAGCACCGGGATCAGTATCCTCGGTGGCGTCCTCGGAGCGATGTTCGGACGAGGCAGCGCCATCTCGAAAACAAACATCGGCAAGGCAGCTACAGCCGCCAAGCAGGCGGGCAAAGTGCTCAGGGAACAAAATGACGTGGGCCGTGCCGGTGACACAGTCGAAGCCGTCCAGGCGCAACTCGAAGCGCTCGAGGCAGAAGTGGAAGCCGCAGTCGCCGCAATCACCGCCAAACTCGACGCGGGCAATGCAGAAGTCACTACCGTGTCGATCAAGCCGAAGAAAACCAACATCTCGACAGGCTTCAGCGCACTGGTCTGGGCGCCCTGCAGGCATGAGCCCGGCAAAGATCCAGAACCGGCCTGGTAACCCTTTGCTTTCGGCCGCAGCCATTTATACAATAAGCCAATGTCGAACTTCACCCGTCGCGATCTATTCAAGGTAACCGCTGGCGCAGCCGTTGCCGCCTCCATTCCCGAGTTGCACGCCGCCAAACGTTCAGCAACCGACTGGGTGACTCTCGGCAAATCGAACGTAAAGGTGACGCGCTTGGCCTTCGGCACAGGCACGCATGGCGGCCGCATCCAGCGCGATCTCGGCCAGAAGGAATTCACCAAGCTGGTGCGCCATGCCTACGATCGCGGCATCCGCTTCTTTGAATCCGCCGACAACTACGACCAGATGCACGAAATGCTGGCTGAAGCGCTCAAAGGCATCCCTCGCGAAAACTACCGGTTGATGACAAAACTCCGCTGGCAGAATTTGGCCCGCGAAGGCTACAACCCGATGGACGACATCGAACGTTTCCGCCGTGAGTTGAACTCCGACTATTTCGACATCTTCCTGCTTCACAACGTCAAGACCATCACTTGGCCCAAGGAGTTGGAACGTCTCCGCGACGCCGTCTCAGAGGCCAAACACAAGCAGATCATCCGCTGCCATGGTTGCTCCGGCCACGGCTTGATGCCAATTCGAGCCTACGCCGGCAACCCCTGGCTCGATGTCGTTCTGATGCGCGTCAATCACGACGGCACGCGCATGGATAACCTCCGCGACGAAGCCAATGTCCCCGGCGTACGCGACGAAGTTCTGCCCACCATTGAGAAGGTGCACGGGCAGGGAACTGGCGTTCTAGGCATGAAAATCATGGGCGAAGGCAAATTCATTACGCCCGGGCAGCGCGATGCCTCGATCAAGTTCGTGATGCAATTCGGAAAGGTCGATGCCGTCACCATAGGCTTCAAATCTACCGCCGAAATCGATGAAGCCATCCAACGCATGAACACTCACCTGAACGCCTAAGGCATCTTCGAAATCTGGATCGTTCCCGCCTCCGTTGCGACACTTGCGATGTCCAGCTTGCCATCGTTATCAAAATCGGCAATCGCCAGATACCAGGTTGATTTCGGCACCGGAATCGTTCGCACGTTCGACCGTGAGATCAATTGAATAGAGTCGTTGGCCGCGGCCACAATTCCTTCCTCGATTACCGCAAATTGCCAAGTGCGGGCTCCACCCGGCAATGCGTTTGCCGCCCTTTGAAATTGACCTTTGCCATCGCCGAGCAACACGTTCGGTCTGTCGTTCTCGCCGGGACCAACGATGGCGTCCAGCTTGCCATCTCGATCCCAATCCGTCAATTGCAAATTTCCGATACGGAACTTCCTCTTCGAATCCGGCTGCTCTACCTTCTTAAATCTGCCTCCGCCCTCTCCAAGCGCAACCAACATTTCCGGGCCGCTATCGTGCGTGCTGGCAACGATCAAGTCTGGAATGCGATCGAGATTTACATCGCGCACTTCAATCGCATATGCGCCCAAGCCAATGATGAACGGAGAATTGGCGCCTCGCGCGAAGCCGCCCTTGCCGTCTCCAACCAGGATCTCAATATCCCCGTCGCCGATATTCGCCGCCAGAATATCTCGATGTCCGTCCCCGTTGATATCCGCAACAGCGATCCGGTGGTTATGCGGCTTGCCGTTTTTTCGAGGAACGAACGGCGATCCTTCCACAGGTGAAAAGTCTCCCTTGCCGTTACCCAATAGAACGGCGATTCGGTAGCTGTCGTGGCTTCCCGACACCAGGTCAAGCCGGCCATCGGCGTTCACGTCGGTGAGCGCATATCCGCCAGGTTCACCGACGCCGATCTTTTCAATCCTGTGCGCCAATTCGAACCGTAGCGCCTTGCGATTTAAATAAACCGCATATCCTGCCGCATTCTGCGTGACCAAATCCATCCATCCGTCGCCATTCACGTCTCCGGCTTGCACCGAATGGATGGCTCTCGGTTCTTCAATCACTTGAATCATCAGTGCAAGCAACAGCAAAGTATTCATCGCACCCATAGTCGCGGGTTCCACCAACGTTGTTAGCACAAATGTCACCATTTTCCGATGCCTCATACGCGACAATAGTGATAATGACCGAAATTGTGAAAATCACCGGCCGCGAAATTCTTGATTCGCGCGGAAACCCAACTGTTGAAGCTGATGTAATCCTGGCCGATGGCTCCATCGGGCGCGCTGCCGTCCCCAGCGGCGCTTCCACCGGCGAGCACGAAGCCGTGGAACTGCGCGATGGCGAGAAAGACCGCTATCTCGGCAAAGGCGTATTGCGCGCTGTCGCCAATATCAATGAAGTGCTCGGCAAGAATCTGGTCGGCCTCGACGCTACCCGCCAGTCAGAAATCGATCGCCTGATGATCTCCCTCGACGGCACTCCAAACAAAGCCAACCTCGGCGCCAATGCGCTGCTGGCCGTTTCGATGGCCACCGCACGCGCCGCCTCCGCCAGTCTGATGACTCCGCTTTACCGCTACCTGGGCGGCGTCAATGCCTGCATCCTGCCAGTGCCGATGATGAACATCCTGAACGGAGGCGCTCATGCGGACAACTCGGTCGATCCCCAGGAATTCATGATTGCGCCTATCGGCGCAACTAGCTTCCGCGAAGCCCTGCGCATGGGCGCCGAAGTATTCCACACGCTGAAGGGTGTGCTCAAGAAAAAGGGCTATTCGACCTCGGTCGGCGATGAAGGCGGATTTGCCCCCTCCCTCAAATCGAATCAGGAAGCCATCGACGTGATCCTCGAAGCGGTTGTCAAGGCAGGCTACTCGCCCGGCGAACAGATCTCGCTCGCCCTCGATTGCGCAGCTTCTGAAATGTACGACAAGTCGAAGAAAAAGTACGTATTCAAGAAGAGCGACAACAGCGAATACACCTCCGATGAAATCGTTGCGCTTTGGGAGAGCTGGGCGAACCAGTATCCGATCATCTCGATTGAAGACGGTCTTGATGAAAACGATTGGACCGGCTGGAAGACGATCACCGACAAGCTCGGCAAGAAGCTCCAACTCGTTGGCGACGATCTCTTTGTGACCAATACTGAGATCCTCGCAAAAGGCATCGAACTCGGCGTAGCCAATTCGATTCTGATCAAGGTCAACCAGATTGGCACACTGACTGAAACGCTGGATGCAATGGCGATGGCCGCCGGCGCCAACTACACCGCGATGGCTTCGCACCGTTCTGGCGAAACCGAAGACACATTTATCGCCGATCTTGCTGTCGCCACCGGTTGCGGTCAAATCAAGACCGGCTCGGCATCCCGCACCGACCGTATCGCCAAGTACAATCAACTTCTCCGCATCGAAGAAGAACTGGGCTCCTCGGCTAAATACGCAGGCAAGAAGGCGTTCAAGCAGTAATGCCCAAGCCGGAACTGGTTGTACTGACGATCCTTGACGGCTTCGGCTGGCGTGAAGAGAGCGAAGGCAATGCAGTAATGGCCGCCCACAAGCCGAACTTCGACCGGCTGTGGGCGGCCAATCCGCACACGCTCATTGAGGCTTCCGGCCCTTGGGTCGGATTGCCTGTCGGGCAGATGGGCAACAGTGAAGTTGGCCATCTCAACATTGGCTCGGGGCGCATCATCCGCATGGATGTTTCCCGCATTGACCATTCGATTGAAACCGGTGAGTTCTTTCAACTCCCAAAACTCAAACAGGCCATGCAAACCAGGCGCCTGCATCTGCTCGGTTTGCTCAGCGATGGTGGCGTTCATTCGATGAACACTCATCTCTACGCGCTGATCGACATGGCCCAGCGCGAAGGCGTCGCTGAAATCTACGTCCATTGCTTCATGGATGGCCGCGACACTCCGCCTCAATCCGGAGCGGGCTTCATTCAAGACCTCGAAAAGCATCTTGGCCCGGCAAAGATCGCCTCCGTCATGGGCCGCTACTTTGCCATGGACCGTGACAAGCGTTGGGAGCGAGTCGAGCAGGCTGCCGTCTCCATGACCCTGGGAGCGCCCAAGACCAGCCATTCTCCCCTCGACGTATTGCAACTGAGCTATGCCGACGGCGTCACCGATGAGTTCATCCATCCCGTCACAATCCTCGATGGCGACGATCGTCCGGTGGGTCTCATTGAGAACGAGGACTCGTGTATCTTCTTCAATTATCGGGCAGACCGTGCCCGCGAGATCACCGAACGGCTCACCCGGGACTCTCACCTGCGCTTCACGATGATGACGCAGTACGACCGGACCTTTACTCACCCCTACGTCTTCAAATCAGAACCGCATCAGAATGTTTTGGGCGAATGGTTGTCTACTCATGGTGTCAACAATCTCCGCGTAGCGGAAACCGAGAAGTATCCGCACGTTACGTTTTTTTTCAACGGCGGTGTCGAAAAGCCCTACGAAGGAGAGAAGCGCGAAATGGTTCCCTCCCCGAAAGTTGCCACCTACGACCTCATGCCGGAAATGTCTGCTGCTGGAGTCTGCGATGTCGTCGTCCAGGGCATTGAGTCCAAACAATACGGAGTGATTGTCGTCAACTTTGCCAACCCAGATATGGTCGGACACTCCGGCGTATTCGCGGCCGCAAAGAAGGCAGTCGAAACAGCGGACGTCTGCGTCGGCAAGATCGAAGCTGCTCTCCACGCCCACGGTAGTTATGCCTGGATCATCACCGCCGATCACGGTAACGCTGAAACCATGATCGACCCGGTAACAAAGGGCGTTCATACCTACCACACCACCAATCCGGTGCCGGTCATTGTCGTTGAATCCGATCGCAAGCCCTTGCGCACGGACGCCGCGGACCAACGCGGCAGCCTTCGTGACTTGGCGCCAACGATTCTTGATTTGCTCGAAATCCCCAAACCGCCAGAAATGTCCGGCGTCAGCCTCCGCCAATAAGAAAAGGCCCACTCCGGTAAGAGGGGGCCTTTTCAAATCAAACCGATAATTACATTTTTGGCAGAATCACGGCATCGATCACGTGGATCACGCCGTTGTCGCAAGCGATGTCAGCCTTGATCACATTCGCCTTGTCAACCATCACCTTGCCACCCATTGCGGTGAGCTTGGCGGATTGACCATTTACAGTTTTTGCTGGACCAGTCTTTACATCCGCCGCCATGACCTTTGCTCCCACTACGTGATAGGTGAGCACAGCCTTCAGCTTGTCAGGGTTAGCTGCCAACATGTCGAGGGTCGCTTTCGGAACCTTGGCAAACGCCTCGTCGGTCGGAGCGAATACGGTGAAAGGCCCGGCACTCTTCAGTGTTTCTACCAAGCCAGCCTTCTGGACGAGTGAAACTAATGTCTTGAAACTGCCAGCGGCGACAGCGGTGTCCACGATGTCAGCGGCAAAGCTGAAAGTCGCAGAGGTCAAAAGCAGAAATGTGGCAAGAAACGCCTTCTTCATTGAAGTTCTCCTTTAGTGAACGAAAGATCTTTCTTTCACTCAAACTGATGAGAGCTTTAGTGTGGTAGCGCTAATTTTTATCTGGCAGCCGTAATGAGCTGCGCCACTTCTTCGCGATCCCCAACCCTGAGACTGACTTCCGTATCACCCAAACCACCCGGCTTCATTGGCACTCTCAGGAACCCCTGTGCCAATTCAGCGTGGCTTAATTGCACCCGCTCACCGCCCAGCAGCAATTGCGCATTATCTGCGCTCAGAATTGCAGGGGATGCAGGGTTCCACCTTGCTTTCAAATCTTCCCCGTCAAAAACGAGCTCAAAACCAAGTCCGTCTGCAGGGCGAAGCGCTGCTTCGCGCTGCTCATTCCATTGCAGGAGAAAAATTGCGCCAAATGCAACGAAAACCGCTAATGCCAGCACAGAAGCAACCAAACGCATAGGAAACGATCTTTTCGGCGCTGAATAACCATCGAAAAGCGTGACGTCAGGAATTGCCACCGAACCAACCGCATTTGCACTCACGCCCACGGGGCCAGGAAGCAGGCTCATCTTCGCCGTCGGATGGTTTGGCTCAAAATCGCCCTCACTGTTCCGTAGGAAAATTCCGGCCTCGGCCGGCCTCTGATGGCTAGGACGAATGACCATCGCGAATTGCCATGGCAGATCCAGAAGCTTTTCATGAAAACGAATATCCTGCGAATCCAGCACCGGTTCGCCCTTAGAACGCGAACGGAACCAGCCAACCACTTCCGTTCCATCCAGCGTCGGATCAGAGCCCGCGCTTTTCAGCATCCGCCCTAAGTTTTGCTCATCCTTGCTGTCCAAATAAAAATGCGCGGTCGCGTCCTTGCCCCTGACTATCGGCCGCCAAGTTGTGACGTGAATCTGCTCCCCATCCTTGCGACCGTAGAACACCCCGCCGACATCAGTCCCATTGCCGTTGCGGCTCACATAGGTGGACCCGACAAACGAACGCACCTGCTCCAATAGACCGCTCCGCCAGATCAACTGTACGACACCCTGTCTGCCATCCACCCACGCTACATTAACGTCCGGTAGCGCTTTTGGTATAGGCTGTGGTGCGTGTAGCGATATCAAATTTTCCCCTCCAACTCATAGATTCCTGTGGGTTTAAGTCCGCGAGAATCTCCTATAACCAGTTTGGATTATGGTTCCTTGAAGTCAAGCCAGTACTCCCTAGGCCAAAACCCGCTTTACTCCCAGAACCTCTGTCCCGGTACTAAATCAAGCTGAATCTCGGTAGCGGAAAAAGATGCCCATTTTGCTACACTTCCAGTAATCTAGCTTGGGTACACTAACCAATGAACGAATCTTTATGCAGACAAAACGTCTTGGAAACAGTGATTTGGATATTACGTTGCTCGGGGTTGGAGCCTGGGCAATTGGCGGAGGTGGTTGGGCGTTCGGATGGGGACCACAGGACGACGACGAGTCGATTGACGCAATTCGTGGGGCCATTGACGCTGGTATGAATTGGATCGATACTGCTGCTGTCTATGGTCTCGGACATTCAGAAGAGGTAGTCGCCAAGGCCCTTCAGGGCATTTCCAAAAAACCTTACATCTTCACCAAGTGCGCCCGTATCTGGAACGAGAAAGGCGAGATCGGCAAAAGCCTCAAGGCGGATTCCATCCGTCGTGAGGCCGAAGCCAGCTTGCGCAGACTCAAAGTTGATGTCATCGACCTCTATCAGATGCATTGGCCAGAGCCCGATGAAGACATTGAAGAAGGCTGGACGGAAATGGCCAGGCTGAAAGAAGAAGGAAAGGTGCGCTGGATTGGCGTCTCCAATTTCAGCCAGCAGCAGATGAAGCGCGCCCAAAGCATTGCTCCCATTACCTCTCTCCAACCGCCCTATTCTCTGGTCCAGCGCGAAATCGAAGAATCGATCCTTCCGCACGCAGGCGCTTCAAACGTGGGCGTCATAGTTTACTCGCCAATGAAAAATGGTTTGCTCAGCGGCCGGATGACCAAACAGCGCGTCGAGAACCTGCCTGAGGACGACTTCAGACGCCGTAGCCCGTACTTCCAGGAGCCAAGACTCAGCTCCACCCTTGCCTTGGTCCATGATCTTGGCGAGATTGCTGAAAAATACAATTGCACAGTCGGCGAAGTTTCTATTGCCTGGGCGCTACGCCACCCCGCCGTAACAGGCGCAATCGTCGGTCTGCGCAATCGTGGTCAACTCGATGGTGTGATCAAGTCGGCTACTCTGAATATTGAGGCTGCGGACTTCCAGACCATCGAGAATCTGCTGTCTCAACATGGACTTTAAGGTCTACGCATCGTGTCCACTTCATTCTTAACAGCGCTTTCGCTTGCGATCGATTCCATCAAGGCTCATAAGCTCAGGAGCTTCCTGACCCTGCTTGGAGTCATCATCGGCGTCGCGAGCGTCATTCTCGTCGGCGCAGGCATCGAAGGATTGGGCATGACCGCCGAGGAGACCACTTCCAAGGCCTTCGGCACTGAGTCCTACCTGCTCGCTCAAGTAGCCAATGTAGGCCGCATGACTGCCAAGCAGCGCGCTGCGATGCTTCGCAACAACCGCCAATTGCGCCGTGACGACCTTACCTACCTTCGAGCTTCAACGGGTGAAGAAGTTCAATACAGCCCTTATTTCCAACGGATCGACGACGTAAAACGCGACGACCGCACTCTTGAAGCCTGCAGCATCATCGGCGTTGCAGCTGCTCTTTCAGAAATCCGCGACGTGGGCGTAATCGATGGCCGATTCTTCACTGAACAGGAAGAGCGAACGAAGGCATTTGTAGCAGTGATCGGCGACGAACTCCGGCAATACTTCTTTCCAGGAGCCTCTCCGATTGGTCAAACCATAAAGGTGCGCGGATTCGATTTTGTGATCATTGGCGTCCAGGAAAAGCTCGGTTCCAGCTTCGGTCGCAGCCAGGACAACTCGGTTTATATTCCGGATACGACATTCGAAAAGCTCTATGGCCCCGCAAGATCCATGAGCATCTTTGCCCGGGCAAAGGCAGGATCCGGCCTTAGCTTTGACGACGCACTCGAAATCACAAGAGGCGCCATGCGGATCAGAAACCATTTGGGGCCCCAAAAAGAAGACAATTTTGGCTTCGTTACACCCGACTCGATCCGAGGCTTCATCGACAACATTCTCGGCTTGATTCGAGTCGTAGTAGTTCCCATTACATTGATCTCGCTGGTCGTTGGTGGAATCGTTATCATGAACATCATGCTCGTCAGCGTCACCGAGCGCACCAAAGAAATTGGCATCCGCAAGTCGCTCGGAGCCCGCAGCGCTGACATTCAGGTTCAGATCCTGGCTGAGAGCTTTCTCATCTCTGCCCTCGGAGGATTTATGGGGCTGGCCATCGCCTATGGCCTCGTCGAAGTATTGATCAACGTCCTGCAGGCCAATATGAAGATTACCTACCCTTACGTAGTGTTGGCAATCTTTGTGTCAAGCGGTGTGGGGCTAATCTCCGGCTGGTATCCTGCTCGCCGTGCAGCTCAGCTCGATCCAATCGAAGCACTGAGGGCGGAGTAGCCCTTGAGCGTTCCTGTTGTCGAAACCATCCGGCTTGCCGCAGACTCCATCTGGGCCAATCGCTTCCGCTCGGGTCTAACAATCCTCGGAATCGTAATCGGCATCACCACCGTAGTGACCGTCGCTAGCCTGCTGAGTGGTCTACGTGCAGGCATTGTTACATTCTTTGAAGAGTTCGGCCCAGATTCCATCTTCATCTCTCAATTCTCCGGCGACCCAAGCTCGGGCGGAACTCCAAAAGAACAGAAACGCCGCCCGATCCAAATCAGTTACGGCGAATTCATAGAGCGCACTAGCCCGTCCATCGAGAGAGTATCCCTCTCGCTGTTCATACCGACTGTTCAGGGCGGCAAAGCACTATCGGCAAAGGTCCCAGGATTTGAGAGCGACACCATCACCCTGCAGGGCCGCAGTTCTAACGCCTACTTGGTACAACCCCGGGAACTGCGAGCCGGACGTTTGTTCACTCCGGACGAAGCCAGCCGCGGGCTTCGCGTCTGCGTCATTGGCGCAAGCATCGCCGATGCATTGTTTCCCGATGGCAGGCCGGTGGACCGGCTCCTCACCGTAGACGGTGCTGAGTTTCGCGTCATCGGCGTCTTTGAGAAAGCCAAAGGCGGCTTCTTCGGCGAAAACGGCCTCGACCGCAATATCGAAATTCCACTCACCGTCGCCAAACAGAAATACCCGTTTGCCCAAAACATTTTTCTAACGGCCAAGGCCCGCGAAGGCTTGCGCGAGCAAGCTTTTGATGAGATGCAAGCCGCAATGCGCCGTCTCCGAGGCCTGAAGACCGGCCAGGAAAACGACTTCAACATTTCCACCGCCGATCAGATCATCCAGCAGTTCGACAAGATTACTGGCCTGATCGTCCTCGTCTCGATCGCGATTTCGGGCCTGGGTCTACTGGTAGGTGGCATCGGTGTCATGAACATCATGCTCGTCAGTGTGACCGAGCGCACCCGCGAAATTGGTATCCGCAAGGCGCTGGGCGCCCGCAAACCCGATATCATTTTTCAATTTCTACTCGAAGCCTCCAGCCTCACGATCCTGGGCGGCATCATTGGCATCGCCTTTGCCGCGCTGGTCACTATCGTCATTGCCGCGCTGGTGCCTTCCTTGCCCAGCACCACGCCCCTGTGGGCCGTGCTTGCAGGCCTGGGCGTCAGCGTCGCCACCGGCGTCTTCTTCGGCACCTGGCCCGCAATCAAAGCTGCCCGCCTCGACCCTGTCGAAGCCCTCCGCTACGAATAGTGGAGCTAAGTAAAATCCGGGCAACCTGACGAAAGTACTAGGGAGAATTAGAGGTACTACTACGTGATTAACTTAGTTGAAGCGACTCCTGTTTTGACCGAGGATAGAGATAACCAACGAGCAAGGAGTACTAGAACATGTCAAGCATCAATCTCAAATTCACCAAAACACTACTCACCCGGCTGAAGACTGATACCCAAGGTCAAGACCTGGTGGAATACGCGCTGCTAACCGGCTTCATGGTGATCGCCATCTGGGCCTTCTTCCCAACCCAAATCGTTCCATCCATGAGCGCCATCTTCGGGAAGTTCGTCAGTTTGACCGGCCAGGTCGGCGGCTAGATCGTTCGCGTTTTAGCTGCCCCTTCGCCATCCGTTGGCCTGGTTTGGTTTCCCGGCACTTTCCCATTACAGTAGTGTTATGGAAATTCAGCCCTCACCGGCTCTCGTTGAAGTCGCCGTCCTCGACGACGACAACGACTTCCGCAGTTACATGGAAGATGTCCTGGTGGAGGATCAGCAGTTTTCCGTTCGCGGCTTTTCCCATCCAGAAGACCTCTTCCTCGCTGCGGAACAACGGCTTCCAGATATTGTCCTGCTCGACATGAAAATGGGTGATTTTCAAGGCGAGCAGGTTCTGGATCAACTCCTCACTCGCTGGCCCACCCTCTGCGTTATCATCGTCACTGGTTACCCTTCGCTCGACGACATGCGAGCAGCTCTGAAGCGCAAGGCATTCGACTACCTCACCAAACCGTTCAGCCTGGCTCAACTCCGCTCAACTCTCTTCCATGCCATCGAATCGTTTGGGCTCGGTCGCGCCGCACAGGACCGCCTTCGTGAGCGCCTCGGTCACCGCATCAAGCTATTGCGCGTCGAAAAGGACTGGAGTCTCAAGGACGTTGCCGCAGCCACCAAACTCTCCGTCAGCCAAATCAGTTCCATCGAACGCGGCGCTCACCTTCCCTCGCTCGAAAGCTTCCTCGCGATTTGCAAGGCCTTCGACCGTAAGCCATCCGATATCCTCGCGGCCATCGAATTCTGATGCCTATAACATCCATCTGTGAAGTCGCAGTCATCGAACGCATCCAGATCTCCGTCGCCTCCAAGACCACCCTTTCCTTCGGCGTCGGCTGGGATCCCCTCAACTTGCCGCTCTGGAATCTCAAAGGCGATCAACTTGGGATCGTCCGCGATCTGCTCTATGCCAAATGGAACGCCAGCGAACTGCCGACTGCACCGGGCGCTCATGAAAACATCGTCTTCGTTGAGAATCCGGTCCACATCTATGACATGGGTTCCGCCGTGGAAGTTGAAGTGTTCGCGCACCTCGATGTTGGTAGCCTGCGCTACTTTGGCGAACTCAACGACGCTCAAATCGCGCTGCTCTCCGGGACGGGCCCCGTCGTCACGATGCCTGAGATTGAAGCCACATGGCGAATGCTCACTGCGGAAGAATCCCCTGCCGCGCAGTTTGCTCTCTCCGCTGTAACTACCTACTAGCGAGCATCTCTTCGATCGCCCTCTCGTGCGCGCCAAACAACACATGCCAGTCAAAAGTCGAAATCGCTTTCGCCTTGGCTTTCAATCCCATCTCTGTAGCCAACTGGCGGTTCGTACAAAGCTTTTCAATTTTCGCCGCCAGATCTGAGCAGCAGCCTGGATTCGCCAGCAACCCGTCCACCCCGTCCTCAATCAAACTCGGAATGCCGCCGCTGGCGGTCGACACCATCGGCAACCCGCATGCAGCCGCTTCGCACAACACCCGTCCCATCGTCTCGGCATCGCGCAGCCCCGTCCGTTCATCAACGACCTCGCGGCTGGACAAAACAAACATGTCGCAAGCATGCAGATAATCCCGCAACACCGCATGATCCACATACCCCAGCAGAGTCACTCCAGCGCCGAGGTCTTGTCTCTCAATGCATTGCTCAATGCACTTTCGATGTCTGCCTTCACCGGCGATCAGCAGCTTTGCGTTCACTCCCTTGCGCCTCAGAATTCCCATCGCATCGACTAACGTATCAAGGCCCTTCTTTTCCACCAGCCGGCATGCAGTCAGGATGTAGAACTCACCTTCTACAAGGCCAAGTTCCTTGCGGCCTGCTCTCGATTGCGCAAAGAATCCTGTATCCACGCCACCAGGCAAAGTAACGACTCTTTCCTTCTGAACGTGTGACTGTTCAAGCAATTGCCGCGTGAAATCAGAGTTGGCAAAAATCCTCTCCATGCGGCGTGCGGAATCCTTCATCACCGCCATCCGGTGCTTTAGCAGTAGGCCCTCCAAGCGCTCAGGCCAATGCCAGCGCTTCCATTGCCGGTAGATCCGGCGCTCCACCCACGGCAGATCGAACACGCTGCTTGCAAATGTAAATGGCCATGCGATCCACGGACGCAACACATCATTTCCTGCACTTCGGCAAAAGATAGGCGTGCTCGTGAACTCCCTCAACTCGCCGTAATACACGGTTGAAGAGTAGATCAGGTCCGCTTTCATCCCGCGTGCCAACCGAACCAGCTTGCGCATGTTCGCCTGGTAAGATACTCGGGACATAAGCCGGTGTACGACAAACGGAAAATCAGGAACCTCCACGGGCCCTTCCTCCAACCGGTAAGTCGCCACCTCAATGTGGTATCCACGCTCGTGCAGCCACTTGCACAGAGCCACCGCATGAGTCTGCATGCCTCCGAATGAAGGTGGGAATTCCGTCAATACCAGCAACAAACGTTTGGGCATAGATGTGGTTAATATAGGAGTATAGTTTTGAGGCTGACTCCTGTCGGTATGTCGATGAGAATGGCTGGCTCGGATTCCCTCATGAAAGATCAATAGTAGTACAGAGTTTAGGAGACATGATGACGAATATCTACGTGGGGAACCTTTCCTTCCGTACAACCGAAATGGACCTGCAGGCAGCTTTTTCTGCTTACGGCCCGGTTGACAAAGCAACGATCGTGAAAGAGCGCGAAACCGACCGTAGCCGCGGCTTTGGTTTCGTGGAAATGCCGAATGCCGACGAAGCACAACGCGCTATCGCCTCAATGAATGGAAAAGATCTCGGTGGACGTGCGCTTCAGGTCAACGAAGCCCGCCCCCGCGAAGAACGTGGCCCAGGTGGTGGCGGTGGCGGACGTCCTGGCGGTGGCGGTGGTTTCGGGCGCGAGCGTCGCGAACCACGCTGGTAGTCTTAGATTCCAGTTTTGCCGCGGAGCGGAGGAGCAATCCTCCGCTCTTGCTTTTCATAGTGCGGGGCAAGCTCAGTTTCAATCCACCGAAAAGCCGCTTCTAACCCCTTACGCTCATACAAGATCCCAATCCTAGCCTCCACCTCGGAGGCTTCGCCCATGATCTGGAGAAACCGATTCGAAGTCATCCGGATCGCCTTTTCATTGTCAATTCCCAAACCCTCACCCAAGATCCGGCGCCGGGCGTACAACGCCAATACGGCATCCCCAATCCAGGCCATTTCCAGCACTTCGCGCCTGCGGTCCTTCGCTCCTTGATTCACACAAACCAGTTTAGGCCTTGCCAAGACTCCGATAGCTCTCTATGGCGATAATGCGGTTTGCCGCGCGCGACTTAGGCCCATTCCGCGACATAAACATCGATTTCAGTGACGGAAATGGCAAGCCCCATCTCGGGCCGCACATCTTTGCAGGGGTGAATGGCTCGGGCAAGTCATCGATACTGAAGGCCCTCGCTATGATGTCAATAAGGGGCCCAGGAGCCCCCTCGAGCTCAGATGAGACGTTGAAAGCGTCTGAGGCGAATGGATTCAACTTCGATTCACTCATGCCGTTGTGCAGGTCGAGTACATTGTTTGGAGTTGAGCACCAGAATTTTCATGAAAACGGAACCTTCGCCACCCTTGCAGCACAATATGAAACGGGTGACAAGATGGAAGCGTGGTCCAAGTCGATTTGGGCAGCAGACTGGGAATACAAGGGATTCGGTCAAGTTTGGAGGGCATCGATTGGCTCGTTTCAATTGGGTGCGACTGTGCCACCCCGAGGTTATGCGCCTTTTCGGCTCGGCCTAACCGTCGCCTATGCCCCAAGTATTCGCTTGAAGCATTCGCCACGAGAGCAGTTTTCACTTTCCCAATCAGAGTCAGCAGGCGATCTTGCTTTTGAGTCGACCGTTGACAACACTGCAACGCAGCAGTGGATAGTTGACCTCTTCAGCAAAAAAGCAATTGCTCATCAATTCAAACAAAGCGGCGATAAGTTTGACGACATTCTGAAGAGCATAAACGATGCGATCATTGCTATCTACGGACATGGTGCGCAGCTTGAAATTGATGTCGAGTCACTAGAGCCGAGGCTAAACTTATTTGGCCGACTGCTGATTTTTTCACAATTGCCCCAAGGTGTCTCATCCACGTTAGGTTGGATCGTTGATTTCCATCGTCGGCGAGTACGATCCCGCTCTGGTCAAAAAACTGGAACCCTGATTATCGACGAAGTTGAAGCCTACCTTCATCCGCGCTGGCAGCGCAGGATCCTTCCTGCCCTTCAATCCGGTCTCCCCGGAGTCCAGATCATCGTCGCATCCCACTCCCCGTTCGTAATTGCCTCTTGCCCCAACGCCCGCATCCACATGCTCTCGCTCGATGAAACCACTGGCGAAGCCAAATACAACGGCGCAACTGACGCCCCCATCGGCATAAGCGTCAACGCCATCCTCCGTGACATCTTCGGCGTTGAAAGCCGCTTCGACGTTAAGACCGAAGACCAGCTCAACGAACTCAATGAGCTAAGGCAACTCGCCCAAACCGGCAACCTCAAGAAGCAGCAAGAAAGTCGGATGGCCGATCTCGCAAAGGAGCTCTCGGCCCGCAGCGAGGAGCTTAAATTTCTAGTCGGTCCAATCCTCGCGCCGTCAGATCAATCAAACATCGAATCGAGATTCCTCCCGCCAGCGGCGAAGCAACGGAAGCCCCGGTCAGCCGCGCAGAAATGATTCGCACTCGCCCCAAGCCCACTCCTCCCGGTCGCTTTGTCAGCAAGCAAAAGGAGTGGACGGATCGATGGACTCAAAATCCTAACAAATCGTGGGCAACGAAGCGAGCGATCGAACTCATCCGCGAAGGCCTCCTTCCAATGGCGCACGGAAAGTGTTTCTTTTGCGAATCCATACTGAACCGCAGCTCCTATTGCGAAATCGAACACTTCCTCCCCAAATCGACTTTCCCGGAATCCGCTTTCGATTGGCAAAACCTCCAGATCAGTTGCCGCATTTGCAATAACTCAAAATCAGCTACCCCTGGGGTCTCAACCCCGATCCGCCCAGACCTGGAAGAAGTAGAAAATTACTTCTGGCTCAACTTTGAAGGCGAAATCGAACCGCACCCCAATCTCAATTCCATCGACATCCTTCGAGCCCAACACACGATTAAGATCTACAAACTAAATCGATCCGCGCTCTGCGAAATTCGACTCGAACTGCGATCACAAGTAGGGCGCTGGATTGACAGAGCCCAAAATGGCAACGACCTCTTATTGGAGGCCGAACTCGAACTATTCTTCAAGCCATCTCACGAATACAAATTCGTGATCCGCTTCGTATGGCTTCAAGCTGGATTGCTTGAGTTTCTAGCCCAAGATAAGGTTAGATTCCATGCCACCACTTGATATCCACTGAAAAAAATTCCTTGACACTGTAGCTCCGCCACAGCTACCCTAAACTTCAGTCGCTGGTTCAGGGAATCTGGTTAGAATCCAGAACTGCCCCGCAGCGGTAAACGGGAACGACCGGTGCACCATGGCACTGGGCTCATCCGAGCCTGGGAAGCCGCATCCATTAGGCCAAATTCAACGCCCGTAAGTCCGAATACCTGCCTGTGACCGCCACGCTGAATTGCGTGCGCATTTTCCGAACACTCCGAAGGGGAGCAACACGGATGTCTACCCGTATTTTCTTTTTACTCCTGACTCAAACTGTCCTTTCTGCCGCCAACCCCCAATTGGCCGGCCGCGTCGAAGACTCTCAAGGCAACCCCGTCGCAGGAGCTCGAATTCGAGCCTATCCTGCCGGCGCCTCTACCCCGAGCACCACTACTTCCAATGCATCAGGCGCTTTCGAGATGAATATCCCATCTGCCGCCAGCTACCTGATCAGCGCCTCAACCCAGACCCTTGCGATGCCTGAAGCGCTCCACATCGACAATGCCTCGACCGGGCTCATCCTCAAGCTCCAACCCGTCGCTCAGCGAGCTTCGATTGTTGTCACTGCCGATGCAGTTCCGGCCAGTGTCGAAGACTCAGGCAAAGCCTTCGACATCCTCGATCAGGAATCCCTCTCACGCCGCAACGAAGTCTTCTTCCTTGAGTCCCTGCGAAACGTGCCGGGCCTTCAGGTACAACAAATTGGCGGACCCGGCTCGACGGCCCGCATTGTCACTCGTGGCCTTCGCACAGCCGATACATCGATCCTCATCGATGGCTTCCGCTACCGCGACACGACCTCGACCCAAGGCGAAGCCTCGGGCCTGATGTCCGACCTGCTCGTCCTCAACGCCGATCGCTTCGAAGCCTGCCGGGGCAGCGAAACCACCCTCTACGGAAGCAACGCCATCGGCGGCACCCTCAACATCGTCACTGACTCCGGTGGCGGACCTACCCACGGCCAAATCGAGTTCGAAGGCGGCGGCCTCGGCTTCCTGCGTGGTCTTGCCAAGGCCAGCGGTGGCGCTGGAAAATTCCAGTGGTCTGCCGCAGCCGTCCACCTTAATGTCCTCGATGGCATCGATGGCAACGACCGTTACCGCAATAGCGGTACCCAAAGCTTCGTGCGCTACGCGGTCAATCCAAAGACCTCACTCAGCGCCCGTCTTTTCACCACAGAAGCCTTCTCCCAGTACAACTCGGGCCCCGGCGCAAAGTTCGGCATTGCCTTTCCGGCTGGCACAATCCCCGGCACCCTCGACTTCTACAACCCCCAGGCGAACGACCCCGATGCCCGCCGCGCCACTCGTACTCTCATGGCCATGGGCGGCCTCGATCGTCAACTGACAAACACTCTCAACTTGCGCGTCCAATACAACCGGCTCTCCTCGAATCGCTACGACGCCAACGGTCCCGGCGGCACTGGCTTCCAGGCCCGCTTCCGCGACTTCAATCGCTTCCAGGGCGAACTCGACACCGTCGCCGCCCGCCTCAACTACTCCTGGGCCAAACGCCAGAACCTCCTGATCGGCTACGAATTCGAACGCGAACACTTCAACAATTTCGGCGATGACTCCAACCCGAACCCTGCCCAGCGATCCACCCGTCAGGTCGGCATCACCCAACTGTCAAACGCCTTCTACGTGCAACAACAATTTCGCCTCTTCACCGGCCTGATCATCAACCTGAGCGGTCGCGCCCAGGACTTCCGCCTCAAGCGCCCAGACTTTTTCGGCGCACCCGCCCTTTACGGAAGCTCTGAACTTGCCTCCCCACCCAAGGCTTTCACCGGCGATGTCTCGCTCGCTTACGCTTTCGCCAAAACCGGCACCAAGCTCCGCGCCCACGTTGGCAACGCTTACCGCGCCCCATCTCTCTACGAGCGCTTCGGTACAGCGCTATTCTCTGGCCGTTACAGCGTCTATGGCGACCCCAACCTCAGCCCCGACCGCGCCATCTCGATCGACTTCGGCGTGGACCAATACTTCGCTTCCAACAAAGCTAAAGTCTCAGCCACTTATTTCTACACCCGGCTCCAGCAAGTCGTTGGCTTCGGCCCCGTTGCCCGCGAACCCTTCGGTCGCACCAGCGGGTACTTCAACACCGGTGGTGCACTCGCAAGAGGCGTGGAACTCTCCGCCTCGCTACAGCCCACACGCAAGCTCTCCCTTCAAACCGCCTACGCCCACACAGCCACCCTCGAGCGCCGTCCCATCTTCCTCACCGGCGAACTGCAAAGCCAGCGCGTGTTCCCCAACACCTACTCGCTCACCACCACGTACTTCTTCACCAAGTCACTCGACGCCACCGTGGATTATTTCGCTGCCTCCAGCTACCTGGTGCCCTTCTTCGTTTCAACCGGCAGCCGCGCCTTCCGCTTCCCTGGGCCCCGCAAGGCTGACATCGCTACCCGCTATCGCATCCCGGTAACGGACCGCCACTCCATCGAGTTGTTCGCACGCCTCGAGAACATCAACAACCAAACCTACTACGAGGCCGGCTATCTCACCCCGCGTTTCTGGGGCACAGCCGGCCTCCGTTGGAAGTTCTAGCCTACTGTTCGCGCAACAGATACTTCGGCTTTTCGATTTGATAGTTGCGCGCCGCAACGCTCATCTTCACTCCCGCCATCCCGTAGTTGGTCCAGGTCATCGCCTTGGCCAACGCGGGATTCTTGTTCACCAGCAAATGCTGCCCAAACAGGATTCCGCTCACCATGCCCATCTTCAACCCCAGACCCCTGGACCCAAACGTGCCATTCGAAGACCGCAACAACGGGTTGGCTTCCCGTTTCCCCCACGAAGAGCTGACATCGGCAAAGCTCGCCGCCGTCAGTGCCAGCGCACTCCACATCCAGCGCTTCTGCACCTTCTGCTGAATGCGTGATTCTTCCTTCAAATCTCTCGGATGTTCGACTACCTCGGCGAAGCTCAGGTTGGCAGTGAGGGCTGCGAATACGGTTAGCACCAGTATGTTGCGCATGATATTTAAACTCTCCTTCAGGTCTATTTCGAGCCGCCGGGCCATCCAGGCTTTCGGTCACGGGCTCGACTCCAATAGTCGGCGAACCACTCCGAAAATTCATTCAACTTTGCGGGTCTTCGTACCAGCTATTAGGTGCTGGGTCCAGAGGGATACTCCCAGTGGACCTATCCCTTACCCGCGTTCGGTAGACTACGTTGTGATGACGCGCCTTGCTTTACTCACCGCTTTGCCAATGGTTTTGCTAAGCCAAAGCCCATTAACACCAGCAGACTCAGGTACAAAGCAAGGTCGCATCCTGATCACGAACGCGCTAGTAATCGACGGCTCGGGCACCCCGCCGAATGGCCCGCGCGCCATCGTCATAGAAGGCAACCGCATCGCCGCAATCACTCCGGGCACAGCCAGAGCTGTCGCCGGCGACAAAGTGATCGACGCCAAAGGCAAGTACGTGCTCCCAGGCCTGATCAACGTCCATGCTCACATCCACGACGAGCGCACTGGCTACCCAATGCCCCAGGAATACCAGTTCAATGTCTGGCTCGCCTCGGGCATCACCAGCGTTCGCGACGTCGGCTCCAACTTTGAGAAATCTAAAGCGCTTCGTGAGCAATCCCAACTCAACAAAATCGCCCCGCCCCGCCTCTTCCTATACGCTGTACTCGGAATGAACCCCGCACCTTCGGCCGAGAACGAAGCCGCCATCCGTGCACGGGTCGAGCAGATCAAGGACAGCGGAGCCGACGGACTCAAATTCTTCGAAATCTCCGATTGGGCCATGGAAATCATGCAGCAAGAGGCCCATAATCACGGCCTCCGCACTGCCCACCATGCCGCCGTCGCCGAAACGAACGCCTGGCATGACATCAAATACGGCACAACTTCGATTGAACACTGGTATGGCATCCCCGATGCCGCACTCAAGGATGGCGTCCAAAACTTCCCCGCCAGCTTCAATCACCAGTACGAGGTGGACCGCTTCCGCTACGCCGGCCACCTGTTTCGCCAAACCGACCCGGTCAAGCTAGGCCAAGTCCTCGATGGCATGGTCAAAGCCAATGTCGCCTGGAGCCCGACGCTCAACATCTACGAGGCCGCACGCGATCTACTGCGCTATCAAACCCAACCTTTCTTCGGCGAATACCTCCACCCGGCGCTTGAAAAGTTCTTCGCCCCCGACCACAAAAACCACGGCAGCTTCTTCCTCAACTGGACCAGCGCCGACGAAGCCCAATGGCGGCTCAACTACCGGCTGTGGATGGACGCCCTTCGCGACTTTGGCCGCCGTGGTGGCTTGATCGGCATCGGTGAGGACGCCGGCTTTATTTACAACCTCTATGGCTTCGGAATGATCCGAGGTATGGAACTCCACCAGGAAGCCGGCTTCCACCCCCTCCAGGTCATCACTCAGGCCACATCTAACAATGCGAAGATCATGGGCAAAGAACATCAGCTCGGCTACGTCCGCACCGGTTACCTTGCTGACCTGATCGTAATCGACGGCAACCCGCTGGCCGACTTCCGCATCCTCTATCCCAAGACGACCGGCGTCCCACAATCGGGCAAGATTGAATGGACCATCAAAGACGGCATCCCCTTCCACGCCCCCACCCTCACTCAGAAGGTGAAGACGATCGTTGAACAGGATCGCAAGTCACCCCAACCTCGTGGCTCGACGGACATCTCGGGCGATGACGCCCATTGATCCATACCACTTAAAAATAAAGCGGCCTACTTAAGATTCCCGGGGCATCTCCGATGGAATAGGCAGGTAAAGTATGTCCAAGACTGCTTCGAATCACAGCCTCGCCGCATCGCTTGAGAGAATTCAGGCCCTCTTCTCTGAACTTCGTCAGACCGAGGCACTTGAAAACCAGGTGCACGAGATGGTAGTAATGAAACGGCACCGGCTCGACGCGCTGATGACCGGGCATCTTGAGCTGGCTATCCAGGGCGCTCCTCCTCTTCCTATCGCAGCAATGGCTGCTCCTCCGCCAGCCGCAATAGAAGCCCCAGCGGCGTTTCCAGACCTTCCTCTCAGCCCACATGGAGCGTACGGCGCGCCTAAGGATTTGCTTCAGGGCCGCCCCACCCCTTCCGCCCAACACGTACTCGACAGCTTGAACCGCCTGATGACCGGGATTAAACAGATTTCGCCCAAACACGCCAGCGCTGCCTGATTCGCCCCATAGGGTGTTAGCATCGGCTTTGAGGGCCTTCCGATGATTCGGCACATCTTGTTTCCAGTTGACTTCTCCGAACCTTGCACGGCAATCAGTGCTGCCGTTCGCGCATGGGCTACGCACTTTCAGGCGCGCGTAACGCTCCTCCACGTCCTCGATACCACCGCACTGTTCGCAGTGGACAACCCTGACTTTTCGATTGACCTCAGTCGCCTGAAATCGATGGCAACCTCGCGGCTCGACACCTTCCTGGCAGACGAACTCTCCGGCCTCGCCGTCGACCGTGTGCTGGCGGAAGGATCACCCTCTACCGCAATCGTCCACTACGCATCCGCCAACAACGTAGACCTGATCATGCTGCCAACCCTCGGCTACACCCGATTTCGCCAGATGCTTCTCGGCTCGGTTACCGCTGCGGTTCTCCATGACAGTGAGATCCCGATCTGGACCAACGCCCACCAGCCCAACCACGTGGCAAACGCTATCCCCAAGACAATCGCCTGCGCAGTGGATTGCGGGGCGGAGACCAGCTCCGTCGTACGATTTGGAATCGAACTGGCCCACCAATTTAAGGCCAATCTTTCGGTCGTGCATTCCCGGCCTAAAATCGACCAGCGTTTTCAGAGCGGCGTTGCCGATCGCGCTCATCAATTCCTGGTCTCAACCAGCGGTGAAGATTACAGCGCCGCCACTGCGGGCCTCGCCAACGCTCCCGAACTGGAGATTGTAGAGGACGAGAGTATTGCCTCTGGAGTTCAATCTGTAATCGAACGCGAGAAGGCCGAACTGCTCGTAATCGGTCGCGGCAAGATCCACGGCTTCATGGGGCGCCTTCGTAGCAATGCCCACGACCTGATTCGAACCTCCGGTTGCCCCGTTCTCAGCGTCTAAGAATAGCCCTTCACTGCGATTGCCACCCCGGCAGCCGCGATCATTACCGCAAACCCGACCGCGACATAGGGCCGAAACTGTCCTCTCCCAAGAGTCAAGGCGATCGCCAGCTTGAAGAAAGAATTCGCCAGACATCCGATCGCCACTGCCATTGCTGCCGTGGCCACCTGCTCCGGCCCGACTGCGGATTTTGACATCGAGATCGTCAACGCATCCACATCGGTCAAACCCAGCACCGCCCCGGAAGCCAGCATCCCTGCCTCGCCCAAACGATCGCGTACCTCGGAAATTGCAAACAACACAACTTGAAACAGTAACGCCATCTTTAGCGCCGACCCGATCTCGAGCGGGTTGTGCGGAAACTCCCCCGCATCGGCGTTCTGACCCTTTCGTCGCAATCCAAACAGCGAGATCGCACCCCCACCCAATGCGGGCGCAATCCAGTAGGGCAGAAACGCTACTCCCAACTCCGGGTTTAACGCCGCCGTCACCACCGCAACCCGCAGGTACATCACCGTACAGGCTGCGATCACTCCCAGCGCAAGCGAAGTCCCGCTTGCCGGCTCGACCTTGCTCGTGCGCGAAAGCGTCAATGTGACATTCGTCGACGACACCAACCCGCCCAGAATCCCCGTCACAACATAACCCTGACCCGCGCCCACCAACTGCCTTGCCACATAACCTGCAAAGCTCAAACCCGAGATCAGCAGTACAATCACCCACAGCTCACGCGGTTTCACTCCGCCAAACGGTCCATAGGGCCCTTCCGGCAACAATGGCAGAATCACCAACGCCATCACCGCAAACCGGAATCCCGCCCGCAATCCCGCATCCGGCAATCTCTCGGCCAACTCATGCAGCCGGCTCTTTTCCACCAGCAGCAAAGAAGTCAACGCAATCAATCCGCTTGCGAAAATCCACATCCCCAGACCTGCCAGGAATCCGGCCCCCAGTACAACCAATCCCGCCGCCTCAGTAGTGGCATCGATATCGACCCGGCTCGCGGCGAAGTACCCAACAACCACCAGCCCACCAGCCGCAGCCAGCAAGACTGCCCCGGCCCATTCAAACTGATTCCTCGACAGCACTCCAGCCAGCCCCGCAACCATCCCCAGCAGCGTAAAAGTCCTCAACCCGCCAAAATGAGATGTGGGCCCGGTTGCATGCCCCGAACGTTGCCGCTCCATGCCAATCGCCACGCCTCCCAGCGCTGCAATCAGCAAGCTCACGGCCATCTGTAGCTCAGCATTCACCCGTTAAATGATATATCCCGGCAGCATAGAATGAACAGATGTTTCGGAAGCGCAAATGATCAATAGCCTGGCCCTGCTCTCTCTGGCAGCCCTGTTGCTGGTCATCATTCTCAGTTGCGTAACTCGCCTCAACGTCGGCTTCCTTGCAATTGCACTCGCCTGGGTGGTCGCCCTGATCGCGGGAATCAACCCCAACCAGGTCATTGCCGGCTTCCCGTCCAATCTCTTCCTCACTCTGGTCGGCGTCACCTTCCTTTTCACACAAGCCGAAGTGAATGGCTCGCTTGAGCGTGTCGCCGCCAAAGTGACTCGTCTGGCGGGTGGCAACGCCGCCTGGGTCGTCGTGCTTTTTTTCATCTTCGCCGCGGTTCTCTCAACCGCTGGCGCGGGCTCCTTGCCCACCGTTGCTCTCGCCGCCCCGCTGGCGATGGGCGCGGCGAGCCGTGCCGGAATCTCCCCTCTGCTGATGGCGATCATGGTCTGCAACGGAGCAAATGCCGGAAACCTCTCCCCCATCTCTCCCATCGGTGTCATCGTCAGCCAGTCCCTCACGCAACTCGGCCTCGCCCAATACGACTGGCAAATGTACTCAAACCACCTGCTCGCTCACATCGTCATCAGCGCCATCGTGATGATCGCCCTCGGCGGCTGGTCCACTTGGAGGACCCGCGTCAAATCCGAAGGCGCGACCCAGCTCGACTGGAACTGGCAACACACCCTGACGCTCGCGACCATCACCATCCTCATGGCCGCCGTCCTGATCTTCAAGATCCCCGTCGGACTCGGCGCCTTCGCTGCTGGCGCAATCCTCACCATCGCGCGCGCCGCCCCTGAGGCAACCGTGATCTCGAAAATGCCCTGGGGTGTCATCCTGATGGTTTCAGGCATGAGCGTACTGATCGCAATGCTCGAACGCACCGGTGGCCTCGACCTCTTCTCCGCCGCCATCGCCCGCTTCTCAACCTCCACCACAGTGACAGGTGTCGTCGCCTTCGTCTGCGGCATCGTAAGCGCATACAGCAGCACCTCAGGCGTCGTCCTCCCCGCATTCCTGCCAATGGCCCCCAAGCTCGCCGCGCAAGTCGGAGGCGGTGACGTGCTCGCAATCCTGTCTTCGATCAGCCTCGGCAGCCACCTGGTAGACGTATCGCCGCTCTCTACAATCGGCGCCATGTGCATCGCCGCCTCTGGTGCGGAAGTTGACCGCCACAAGCTCTTCCGTCAACTCATGATCTGGGGCCTTTCTATGTCTTTAGTCGGCGCACTCGCCAGCCTGATCCTGTTTGGAGGAAACCTGCTTTGAACCTCATTCAACTCTTCGATCTCAGCCTGCGTGGCCGCGCCGACACCCCGGCCCTCGACTGGCAGGACCAAACCCTGACCTTCGGCCAGATCGACCAGCGCAGCGACAAACTTGCCCAGGCCCTCTCCGCAAGAGGCATTTCCAAAGGCGACCGCGTCGCAATCTATCTCGCCAATTGTCTTGAGTACATAGACATCTACCTCGCCTGCCTCAAATTGGGAGCCATCGCTGTTCCAGTCAACATCCTCTACCGCGAACGCGAGCTCAACCACATCCTCACCGATTCAGCCCCCAGCCTCGTCATCAACGAAACCACTCTTCCGGCCCTCATTGCCGAGGTCGAAGTCATGCCAGCCACCCGCCCAACCGTAACCGTCGACGGCGAAGACCCGGCCGCTATCATCTACACCTCTGGCACAACTGGAGTCGCCAAAGGCGCGGTGCTCACCCACAACAACTTCGCCGCCAACACAGTCAACCTGCTAACGGCCTGGCAAATCACCAGCGCCGACCGTCTCCTCCTCGCCCTCCCACTCTTCCATGTCCACGGCCTGGGCAACGGCTTGCATACCTGGTTAATGGCCGGCTTCCGCACCCGCCTGCTCGAACGCTTCGATGCCTCCAAGGCAGAGCAGCAATTTCTCAGCTTCCAGCCAACCATCTTCTTCGGCGTCCCCACTGTCTAC